>Ga0209292_1002399_pt1 | contig 21591 bp, 17 predicted proteins | sample GOMGulsemesocosm_2_FD_184634 | JGI IMG/M metagenome (GOLD analysis project Ga0209292, IMG submission 184634) | Methane-oxidizing microbial communities from mesocosms in the Gulf of Mexico - GOM9C Gulf of Mexico (SPAdes) (version 2) | ecosystem: Environmental > Aquatic > Marine > Cold seeps... | reverse complement strand
CCAAAAGCGAGAGTCTGTTAGTGCATCGCCTTCACACGTCATCACAACAGGTGCTTTAGTCGCAAGCCAGGTTGCTAGCACGTCATTAACCTTACTTTCGATAAGCGTGAGATCAGCAAGCATCTCCGCCACATTAAGACCACGTTTTTTCAATGTTTTACCTAAGCGGTAACTGTCCGTTGATTTGTTTTCAGAAACTAAACTTAATACCTGCGCGTATGAGTGAAAATCGCGGTTATTTAACACATCTTTACGTGATGCATCTTTACGCCAATAAGTTTGCTCTAGAACCTTGTTTAATGCATAAGAAGCCAAATGCCCCGCACTGTGCCCACGACTGAGTGCTTCCTGATAATCTGCATCAACATTCAATTCAACAGTGTCGCTCACGCTTAATACCAAGTCTGATGCCACTTTATGCACAACAACAAAATGCCAACCTTCCTCACCACGCTTAACAGGAATATCACTTCCTTTATAGAGCGTGTTATTTTCAATATCAAATGCACCTGTCACGCAGTCTGTAATAGTGTATTGCTTGCCTTCAAATACTAAGAAACCTTTATCAGCAGGATGATCAGGCCAAATATGACTGATTGGGTGGAATGGTGTTTGGTCAACAATAACATACGTACTGATGTCTGTTTTTTCTACCCATTGAACCTGAGCTAAAGACTGAGTGATCGCTTCGCTGAATAGCACCTTGGTCGGATGTACCTGATGGGTTGTAACGGTAGACATAACATTCCTTTATTCACAATTAATCTATTGCCGGAATGATACCACTCTCCATACGAAATTTGATATATATTGCATTACACGGATTTAATATGCCTAATTTACCCATACAAGCCACACATTTAATAGCCACATGCTCTTTAATTTACAATTATTTTCAATTAACATTCGCGAAGATTAAGTAAAAAAATCAAGAGTATAAACCACTATATATAACCACAATATATATCTGGTTTGTATGCGTAACTTTGTATAACTATAAAAGGCATTCCATGACACGCTCATTTTTTGGTATAAAAAAATCATTCTTTTTATACCTCCTTTCTTTTTGTGTAATTTTTACCGCTTATATTCCATTAAGCAAGTCAGCCGTCAATGAAGAGCAACCAACACTAACTTCGACTTCGTTAAACATTACGCCGAGTAAATCATACCTCGTGTTCTTAAATATCCTTGACCGTAATGATATTTGGGGTGAACTTCCATGGGAGCTTTCAGAGCAAAAAATTAGAAGTGTAGCGCTATATCATACTGGCGACAAATTGCAGCACCAACTAGACAAGACCACGTTAAGTTTAATCGAAAACAAATTATCATTAAGCCTAATTGATGAAGGCGTTAACGTTAAAACTTGTATTCAATGCTCTAAAACATACATCAATGTTAAAAAAGGCAGTGTACGAGTTAAACATAGCGCGGAAACAAATAAAGAATTACAAGCTATGGCAAAGGATATTCGTGCCAATGCTTTCCTAATGTGGGACGCATCCGTTCATGATGATGTTTACGATGTTCAATTAAAACTTGTCAACGCAAAAACGATGGACGTGCTATGGACCAAAAACATCTCTGAAACAGTAGAAAAAGAAGCCGATATCGAGTTCTTTGAAAAATCCAACTGGGCAGTGACTTTAGGCGCGTGGGGAGTTGAAGCAAAACGAACGAACACAAACACTGGCACAACAACAGAAGTCGATAAATTTACCACGATTGGTGTGCGTAATTATCAGTCTTCAGACTTAACGCCAAACCTTGAATACGCAATTATCTTCGATGTCGTGACGAACCTTGAAAAAACAAACACAATCAGCTTAACAGGTGTCAATATCGAAGGTCGTATTTTCTTCTTAGCACCCGATTTAATTCAGAAAATAAAATTCAAACCATATATCGGTATTGGGCAAGTATTATTCAAAAACTATCATGCTGTTGCATTTAGAGCAGGTACCGAAATCAGTTTCCTTGATAATGGCTTCTTAGAAGTGGGGATCATCAGTATTCCTGAAAATGATATCGAAGTTGATTCAAAACCAGGCTATGCACCTGACGTTACATTTGGCGGCGTAAGCTACGATATCACTCTTGGCTACCGTTTCTAAGGATATAAAAATGAAAAAAATAATTACGTTATGCATGCTTATCACGCTTACTGCATGTAGCACTACAAACGACAACATTGAACAACCAGCACCGCAAGTAGTAGCAACAGATGCTGAAGGTAATCCTTTAGGGATCTTAACTCTTGAGCATCAAGGGCTGAATTATCAATCAAAAGTAGCTTTCAATGTACTGGGTAGCGATATTATATTTGAAATGGAAACGGATGAAGAAATCAATGCCGAAGACCAATTCAGTAATCAAGATAACCTTGACCTGTTCGAAGATATATTAGATGAAGAAGAGTCTACACCTGAAGACATGGGTAAAGCATTACGCTTATTATCTGAAGCTCAACAACTTGCTGTGGATACACATTATCCAGAAGCGCTCGCAGAGGTAGAAGATGCGATTAAAGCAGCACCTAGTCTTGCACAGTCTCACGCACTAAAAGGTAGCGTGTATTATAAAATGAAAGACTATACCGCGGCTAAAATCGCATGGGAACAAGCTTTAGAACTTGATCCGGCATACGAAGATGTTCAGAAAGCATTAACTCGCCTGGATACTAAATAAAGGATGAACATGAATATTTTAAAATCCGCATTATTGGCCGTATCACTTGTACTCGCACCACAAGTAATCGCTAATGAAATTGAATCACTCGAGTTAAGCCAGGGGTTAGAGGAAAGACTCAATAGAGATATTGCAGCCTACTTAGGCAATGATAACTTTATACTGTCGATTAGAGCTGAAGTGTTAACGGCACCTTTGGCCCAAGGCGAAAACGGTTATAACGAACCACGACAACAATCAGGATCTAAACCTAATCAAGCTGTGAACCCATCACAGAATGGACCTGTACCTGCAAATTCGGCCTCAAATACTGAGGATGACTTTGATTTACCTGCACTGCCAAGTCGTAGTTCTTCAGAAGAACAGGCCGTAGACCCTGCAATTGCTCAAGCAAAAGCGCAGATTTCAGCAATGGAACAAACCATTAATCAACAAGCTGAATTACTAGAAACCCAAGCAGCACAAGCTAATCAACTTGCAAATAATAGTAGTTCAGAAAAAAATTAAGAGTTCTACACACAAAGTTATTAGTGACAAATACGGCTAATAACGAGCAAGTGGTATTCTTGAGGAACTTATTAACTGAAAAGTTAAATTACAACCCGTTTAGAGGGGATACTTTAACTATTACGCCGACTGATTTCCCAACGGCTGCGCTTACTCAGGAAACTGAAGAGCAAACTGCAAGTCCTTGGTATCAAGATTGGACAAACTGGTTGATGATTTTATTAACGACTTTAATTTTGATTTTGTTGGTTTTACTATTACGTAATAGAAATAAATCAGAACCAAGTACTGAAATAGAAAGCACTCCACCATCTGCTGAGCCATTGCTCATGCAACAGCAACAAGATGTACAAGCGCTTCGTCAGCGTATTATTAGTTTAAGTTTAGCATCACCAGAAAAGATCCAGTCTACCGTCGCTCAAATTGCACTAAACGATCAGAATATGCCATTATTGGCAGCGTCTTATCAAACTCTAGGCCGTTCGATATTCACGTCTATTTTTCCAAATCTGGTGCATGAGATCCCGCAATACATAAACTATCTTCAGCAAGATAAAAAAGATTATCCAGCGCTTATTACTAGCCTAAATGATCTATTGCAACTATTAACACATATCGAAAATGATGCGCAATCAGTATCACATAAACCATTTTCTTACCTTCAAAAATTAAGTGTCAATCAAGTATCTTGGTTAATTAAAGAAGAGCAGCCAAGAATCAAAGCACTCGTGCTGACACAGCTTGAAGAAGTAAAATCAACAGAGGTATTAAAACAACTTAGCCCAACCGAGCGCGCACTGGTGGTTGTAGAAATAGGACAGTTCCATAACTTCCCTGTTGCTACATTTAACGAAATTGCCCAACGTCTTGCTAAAAAATCACAACAGGTACCTGATTTCGAACATATCAATGCGGATGGCACACAACTACTGCTTGGCATGTTAGATCGTCTACCTGTGAATGAACAGCAAACACTGTTAGCACAACTTCAGGAAAGTTCACCAGAAACATACATGAAGATACGTCAGCAATTCTACTGCTTTGATGATTTGTTGAATACGCCAACACTTGTTCTCGCAGATGCATTGCGTAACATTGAACGTAAGAGTGTCGCTATTGGTCTTTTCAATTTAGAAGAAGAACAAATTCAACATGTATTAACTGAGCTACCAGTTAAATTAAAATCAGCATTGCTATTTGAGATCAAACAACTTGAAGAACCAGATCAAGAAACGGTAGCGAAAGCGCAACAAGAAATTGTTATTGCAGTAAGACAATTACTAAATTCTGGTCGTTTCAGCATGAATGATTTAAAAGGATAACCGATGATTTCAATTAGTACTTTCGTAGGTATATTAGGTGCTATCGGCCTGTTTGCTTACGCTATTTTAAAAAGCACAGATAACTACCTTATTTTTGTTAGCTTGTTTAGTTTGATAATCGTACTTGGTGGTAGCTTCGGTGCTACATTAATTAGTTATTCATTTCGTTTGATTTGGGCCGCATTTGCAGAAATGATGGTGAACTTGCTTGACGAAAAAAACCAAAACAAACAGCTAAAACAACTTGTTAATCGTATTATTGAATGGAATGACATATACAAGAAACAAGGTATTACCGCATTAGAAAATAGTCTTACTGAGAAAGAGAAAAAAGATGACTTCATTATCAATGCAATGGAGTTATTAGGTACAGGCTATAAATCAAAAGATCTTGCAGGTATGCTCGATGACACTAACGAAAGCGATTTTCAACGCAGAAATGAGCATGTTAATGTCATTAATACCCTAGCAACCTACGCGCCAAGCTTTGGTATGGTCGGTACGTTAATTGGTTTAATCATCATGTTAGATAACATGAGCGGTGATTTATCAGCACTCGGTAAAGGACTTGCAATCGCGTTACTCACGACATTGTACGGCACATTACTTGCTCAATTACTCTTTAAACCATCTGCAATTAGAATCGCAAGAAGACAACACCGCATCTTCTTCGAGCGCCAGATTATCACCGCTGGATTGCAGTTAATCACTGAAAACAAAGACAACTTGTATATTCAGGACAGATTAAACTGTTATCTCGCGCCTAAACATAAAATGACGGAGTTAGGTACATGAGATTAAAAAGACCACCGGCTTCATCGTCATTAAGCGATAAAGACGATAATGGTTGGTTAGTCACATACAGTGATGCAATAACATTACTGTTAGCGTTCTTTGTTATTCTGGTCAGTGTATCAGAAGTAAATGAAGGTCGTTTGCAGGAACTTGAGCAAGGTATCACCTCGATTACCAGCACAACTAAGACCTCAATGCCTTTTAGTGAATTAAAAAAAGACATTACGAGTGTTCTTGAACAAAATGACATGGCTGAATTAGCGGATGTTAGTGTTGATAAGAAAGGGATCAAAATTGAATTTGCTAATAAGGCACTTTATGGTTCTGGTGATGCTCAGATAAGATCACAGATGTTACCAGTGATTGATCAGATTGCAGAGGTGATCAACAGCTCTAGTGTTGAAAACCAGGTGGTTGAGATAGAAGGTCATACGGATGATATCCCAATCCATACCCTCGCCTATCCATCAAACTGGGAGCTATCAAGCGCCCGTGCAGTTGCAATTGTGAAGCGTCTGGTTCAGCAAGGTGTTAAGAAGCAAGAACTAAAGGCTGTTGCTTATGCAGATTCAAGACCCAAAATTGAATTAAGTACAGCGCAGGATATTTCTGCAGCAAGAGCAGAAAATCGTCGTGCAGTAATTTACATTCGAAGACCTTAAATACTTTTTGTTTGTGATTTTTAGAGACGCTTTATCAGTCTGTTATGGCGTCTCTATTTCATCTTCTAGCACTTTAGCTCTCTAAATTATAATTTTCTAAACAAATGGCTCAAACAGATGTTCTATCCATCGAACCTAGTATAAATAAAGGCCTGAAAGACACTTCTGGAGAGTCAGAAATGAGCGTGTTTAAATATTAATCTACATCTACATTGCGCTGCTTAGAATTTTTCTGGGTAACTGTCCAGCTCACACGTATATAAGGTTAAGTGAATTGCTAGAATTTTAGCGATCGATTATTAATTACGGTTGTTGCATGATGGTCTAATTTGTTCACCGAGTAAATCAGCTTTAACAGTTCATCATAAGTACATTGCAACGAAAGTTGTTACGTAATCATAATTCAATTTGTCTAGTGCATTTCCCTCTGCAGATATTGTCCTTCAATCCACGTATTTCATGTCGCTTGCTTTGAGTCTTTGGAGCGGTAGGTAACATAACCATACTGCCCATCTTGTTCTTAAGTGCATTACACAAATATGTTAAGCCACACTTTTCTCTATTTGTTTAATTATTTTTTGATACATCAGCCAAGCGGTTAATCCGGCAAGCATATTACCGACTAGCGCACCTACAAACAATCCATTAATATCGGCCACTTGAGAGCCAACCCATAAGCATGGTAGGAAGAAAGCAAATAAACGTAACGCCGAAATAGTAAGTGCGGTATATGATTTTGCAAGCGCATTTGAAATAGACACCATCAACATGCATACGCCCAATGGACCTAGACTTAGTGGCACAATCAGCAAGTGTGAATTAAGAATGTTTGCCACATTTGATTCACTTGTCATCAGGTCTGCGAGCTGACTCGAAATCACGAAAGTTATCGCTGCGATGAAAAATTGAAAGCCGAGAATAAACTTACACGCAATACTGACTAATTGACGGATTTCAGCAATTTTATGTTCACCCAATAAACGCCCTACCATAGGGGGCATAGACATGGTTAGCGCTAGTACAGAAACGATGGAGAAGAATTCAAATCGAGAGCCTAACGCCCAAGCTGCAACGGCGGCAGCACCATAACTGGCCAGCAATTTAGTCGCCAGTAGTGAAGAAAGCGGAGGCAACAGTTGACTTGTCATGGCAGGTCCCATGATATTTCCTAGAGAGCGAATACTTGCTGCCACATCCAGATTACTCCAATTGAAACAGATCCAGTTCTTCTGGGTTACCTTCGGCGCGACAAACAAAACACCAATAGCGAAAGCAATAATGGTCGCGATAGCGGCACCATTAATGCCCAAGTCAAAGGTGAAAATAAAGATAGGATCAAGCGCCATATTAATCGCGCTGGTTGCCATCATCACAGTACCGGGTAGCATGGTGTTGCCATTTGCTCTGCAAATACTGTAGTAAAAATACAGTACAGCCCCTACCCATGCACTCACCAACCAGACAGGCCAGTATCCGTCAATAACGGCATACACTGAAGCGGGCGCGCTTAGCAAGGCCAAAATGGGTTCTCGAATTAACCATAATAAGCTACAAATTACAGCGACACCTAGGCTACCTATCGTCAGGACTAATCCACCAAGTTGTTTCGAGTATTGTGTTTGCTTTGCACCTAACGCTCTTGATATTACGGCTGTTGTGGCAATCCCCAAACCAACCTGAATGCCAATAATGATCATTTGGATCGGAAGTGTGAATCCCTGAGCAGCAAGTGGCAGTATTCCCAGTTGCCCGATAAACGCACTGTCGACCAGTTGAAAACTCATGAGTGACAATACGCCAAACAGCATTGGCCAAGTCATTTGAAATAGCTCACGAGCTAGAGATGGTTCTGATTTTAAAGACATTGTACTCATAATCTGATTAGTCATATTTTCTTATTTAGAATAATTATGGATGTAACGGTTTTGCTCATCAGTGACTGTTTATCTGAACGACCTTCACTCATCAATATGAATATTCACGAACTGTATTGATCGCTAGTGCATAACAGAGACACTGAATAATACCGCTATTATAAATGATAATAAAATTTTAATAGAAAAAATTACTGGTTTAGCTAGCAGCTAAACCAGCAATACGCCGCGGCTCCAACATACGGTAATGACGATGTATCAATCTGCAGGCTAGTACCCTGCATGATATGCTGTTTATAATGATGATAACTAACTAAAAAATGTAACAGGCTATAACAAGCGCCAATATCACCTTGAGTGATTTGTGGTGTCAGAAATTGGGTATTGGCATCATAAAGTCCTTCAATAGCAGATAATGTATTGTGACCGACTTGGTCTAAACTCTCGTCGCCACTATGACACAGAGACAAATACTGCATCGGTGCAGCTTGCTTAGCGACACTATCGGCAATCAGTGTAATTAGACCATTCGGGCTATGCCTGTCTATCACAGTATCCATACCACAAGACAATACTTCGATACCTTGTGTTTGTGGTGATAGTGCTTGTCGTGATAGCACCACAAAAACAGCCCCTTCCGAAGCGGGTAATACAACTGAGGCATAATCACGGAACTGGCTAACAAACTTCAACAAGCCCTGCTCCGTCGCCCAACTGTCTACAGCACCGATGACTACCTGCTCCACACCTCCACTGAGTAACACATCAGCTTGGCGTAGCGCCTGATAAAAGCCTGCGCTTCCAAGCAAGTAATATTGGCTATTGGGATGTGTTGTCCACGCGGGTAAAATATCCGCTACAGATTCAATGAGGTGAGTCTGCATCTCGCTAAACTTAACGTCAACAAAAGGCAGTACCATTAATACTGGTGCATTTTTACTTGATTCAATTAGATTTGAGTTTTCTAGTGCCGCATTAATCAATATTTGCCAACGGTCAATGCGGCTTTCAGCTAATACCGATTGAGTAAACGCCACTTGTTTGGCTGGTTTAAACTGTGTGTATGGTGCAAGTTCAGTTAAATCGATACCGAGTGCTTGGCCAGATAATACAGCATCAAATGATTGAGGCGCACAACCAAACTCTCCAGCATAAGCAGTTACGGTAAATTTCATAACAAACCTCGCGCATTAAATCCGTGAACATCAGTTAAACGATGTTCGACTTTTAAGCACCAATAGCGATAGGCTGCCACTTCGCATTGAAAAATATTACCCTGTTGCCAGGCCAATGTGATATTCGACTCATTAATCGCTTTACCCGCTAATATCTGTTCAGGAAAATCATCGCGATGCACTTCCCACCAAGCCGTTAATGTTTGTTTTAACTCCACCAGCAACTCAACTTGAGATTCAGGTTCATACTCGCCAACTAATTCGGCTGGTAACTGTCTTTCAAATTCAGTCCCTAACAAAGTATGCAGCGCAGCAAAAGCAGAGTGACTTAGAAAACCTGCAGTTAACATTTGGATCAACCAAGGGATAAACTGCTTAAAACCGCTAAACGCCATCATGGATAATACAAATTTGGCATTATCATTATGTTTGGATAACTCATTTATCAAAATATTAACTAATTTGCTATCCGCCTGAACAACGTACTGCTTGAGTAAGGACTTGTCAGCCAATAGAGTGCTACTTAATGCAGGTAGTTTAGTTGCACTATTCCCTCTACATAAGGTAAATTTGAGCAATTTTTTATCTTCATCGTCGGTGTTTTCATCATTTAGTAAATGGCTAAACCAAATTTGAGACGCTCTACCTAAATGCTGATTAATAAAGTTGATGCAAGGTTTGATGTCCTCAACGTGAAGGAAATTGAATTGATCGTTAATTGTCGATGTACTACTGGCAATTACACATAACAACTGCTTGGTCAGTTCTGGCGATGTTGTTTCAAGACTAATAAGCGCCGCGATCAGGGCTGCACCGTTGTACTGCTGCGTCCACCACTGTATACAAACAAGTTCTGAATAAGTGATATTACCTTGGTTTTCTAATAACTCAATAATGTCAGCCACTGTTTCTGACAATAATAAACTTAGCCAAAAAGGTATGCCATTTTGCTGTGATTTTAACGATTTACGTTGCTGTGTGAGAAAATAAAACCAATTAGCAGCCTGCTGATCCAATTGTCTAAGTTGCAATTGTGTGGACCAACAATTATCAAAGCAGCGCTGGCGTTGTTCGAAATACACTTCAATTTGTGCAATCAATGTTTGTGAAGTTATATTCATCACGTTAACCAATGAGCACTGTAGGGATACCAACAACAATCTTGCCACCATGCGCAGAAGGATCACCCATACGAGCAGCAGGTTTACCGTTAATCAGTACAGTAGGTGATCCCATGATAATAGTATCCGGTGGACCACAACAAGATGCTTTGTCTCCCATTCTTGCCGCTGGTTTACCACCAATAAGTACATTACCTGAACCCGCTATAATTGGACCTCCACTGTGAGGAATAGGACCACTACTTGCAGGGCAAGCATGGTAACTAGTCAGTGTTGCTGCGGGTTTTCCCATTATGTAAGTCCTTATACTTATAAATGACTGGTGAGACAGGTTAATTAATTTTAACGACCGAACCTTTTACGACAACCATAGAACCTTCAATGTTGGTAGCCGTTCCTTTCACTTTGACATTGGTGCCAGATACTTCAATATTAACGCCCGCTAGTTTTATCGTGCCATCACTTTTCATCGACAACTTAGCCGAACCAACGGTAAGGTTTATTTCAGTTGCAGCCTTTAGATTAAAAATATTACCAACATCTAACGTAGCGTCATTACCAATATTGGTTTTACGATCGTTACTGATAGTTTCAGTTTGATCGTTGCTCACTGTCAGAGTGTCATTATTGGTTACCGTTGTTGTTCTATCATTACCAACGGTATCCACTTGATCATTGACCACAACTAATTGGTGGTCTTTCTCGGCACGTAATCCTAACAATTCACTACCGGCTTTATCTTCGAATATCAATTCATTGCAGTTAGCATTGCCGTCTGTTGTCGTAGAATGAGTCCGAATACCACTTTGCGTTTTGTTAGCTGGTAGTGCATTAGCGGGCATCTGCTCGCCGTTATAAATAGCACCAATCACAATAGGTTGTGACGCATCACCGTCTAAAAATGAAACCAATACCTCTTGGCCAACGCGGGGATAAAAGAATGCGCCCCAGTTTTTACCGGCCCAATTTTGTGAAACTCGGATCCAACAAGAGCTTTTCTCGTCAGAAGTACCGAGTCTGTCCCAATAGAATTTAACTTTGATCCGGCCATATGAATCTACGTATATCTCATCGGAGGCACCACCGGTTACGATTGCGGTTTGCACACCTCGAATAATGGGCTTTTTGATATGGACAATAGGTTGATAGTTTTGGCTGTTCGCAACGCAATAAAAATTGGAATGGATTTCCATACCATTTTTTGAATTAACATCAAGCTGTGAGCCTTGACTCGCCATAAAATGGTTACGCGTAATAAGGAATTCAGGTCCCACTAAGCTTTGGGTAGCATGTTCAGAAAAGGCAATCATTTTGCCACTTTCAATCGTTACATAATTTGAGCTGGCTTTAAATATGGCTTTATTTGACTGTAATTGCTCTAAGTGTGTTGTAGCAAATGCATTTGAAGCTACTAAATCTTTATTGCCAGAAACATATTCAAAATGCTCTAACTTATCTTGACCAGTAAATTCTGCATTGCAGGAACTGCCATCAATATTCGTTAGGGGTTGCTCAAAATTAATTGCTCTTAAGCTCACCTTGCCGGGTTTAACTGCGGCCAATGATGACCAAGCAGAAACATAAGCATGAGAAATAATCTCATCAGAGTGCAATAAAGGACTTTCAGCGCAACTCATATGAGACGTTGTTGAATTAGCTAAAATCAGAGAGTTGGCCCCTGCATCTTGCTTGAAGTAAAAATAAATACCTTCCTGAGCAAATAATCGAGTCAAAAATTGATAGTCAGTTTCATGATACTGAACACAGTATTCATAAGGCTTAAATGCACTGCCGGCCTTGTTAGTAAACTGAATATTATGTTCAGGAAATACCACAGCGGCAATATCAATAACGGATAGGTCTTGAAAGATACGGCAGTTACTGCGCATCGTCGCTAACCAAAATTGCGGTGATATAATTAGTGTATAACAGAAGTATTTATTGGCATTATTAGTTTTGTGGTAGGCTTGGCCCTGTGAACTTATACTCGTTACAAGCCCATTAAAATTTCGCGTGTAATTGCCAGAGGAATCTTTAACAGCAAGTTCAATGGTAGCCGATTGACCTAATAGCGTTTGATAATCCAACTCACTATTTGTGGTATACACAGATGCGTGAATTTCATACAGAGAAGATATGCTTTCTTGCATTGATACGGCCGTAATATGTAAGGCATCACCACCCAATGGTGTGGTGATTTTCATCATTGAATGTTGTTGAGTAGCCGCTGCCATTTTATTTCCTAACTGAACAAAAAAAAACAGTTGGGCAACTGTATAAGTTGCCCAACTGTGAAACCATCAAACTTACATTTGTTGGCCAGTCACACCGCTGTAACCATATACAAGTGGAGCTTGTACATTGTTTAAGTCATCAGTAGGCGTTACTGTCATCATCATTTCTGTATAACTAATTGTGATAGTTTCTACAGGACGATCGCCTTGAACAGATACTTGGAAGCCACTGATCATTGCATTTGTAAGTTCAATTTTCATGATCTCTTCAATGCCTTCGCCTTGCTTAGTAATGTGGAAAACAGCACTTTTACCTTTACCGATCGTAGATTCTTTGAAAAGATCAGGAGAAGATTTATCTTGTAGCTTAGTAATTGTTACATCATTAAGCTTTGCTGAGCTTGCTTCACGGTCTTGCGCAGTACCAGTATAAGAACTTAATACACGGCTTGTACCAAAGTCTAATGATAATACTGTGATTAAATCTGGGAATTCTTTAGCAGTAGATTCCCCAACAATACCTTCATAATCTAAATACGTATTTGCTTGCATTTTATAATCCTTTAAATTGCTTAAATAAGCTTGCTATGGTGATGGTTTTGTCAATAAAACCATCTGTAAAATTCATTTCCGGTTACCAACTCGTTCATTCAACACCTTAATAAATAAACAAATATTCGCTGTAGAAGCTAATTAAATTATCTTAACAATCACCATTTAATACAAGTTTTTGAAGTATGCATTACCAGCGAATTTAGAATGGTTTTTATCTCATACTTTTTCTGCCTAATTAAGCGTAATAATGAAGTTATTTTCATTCGTAGTAACGTTAATTTGACTAAATTCAACTTGCTGTGTCATCGCTTGTAACACTTGCACTGATATTTCCGGTAGTAGCGTGTTTTGCAGATAATTGTGAATGGTACGTGCACCTGATGCCACGTCATGACATCGACTGACTATTTGAGTAATAACTTCATTATCAACGGTAAACTCGGCATTGTGATTACGACGAATGCGTGAAGCCAAGCGGTTTATTTGTAATTGTGCAATGGTGCTTAACATGTCATCCGTTAACGGTACGAACGGAACTATGTTGGCACGGCCCAAAAATGCGGGTTTAAAGGCAGCTGTTAGGTCTGCTTTAATACATTCAGCCAAACAGTCTAACTCTGGTGCCGTATCGGGGTCGGCAAATAAACCAGTGATCGTGTCGGTACCAACGTTAGATGTCATGATGATAATGGTATTCTTGAAATCAATATCGCGACCTTCGCCATCTTTAACACAGCCTTTATCAAAGATTTGATAGAAAATATCTTGCACCCCAGGTGCCGCTTTATCAATTTCATCGAGTAACACGACGCTGTAAGGATTACGACGCACCGCTTCAGTCAATACGCCGCCTTCACCAAAACCGACATAACCAGGAGGAGAACCGAGCAACAGAGAAACTTTATGCTCTTCTTTGTATTCAGACATATTAATGGTGATGATATTTTCTTCACTGCCATAAACCTGCTCGGCAAGTGTTAAAGCCGTTTCAGTTTTACCGACACCACTTGGACCCGTTAACATGAAAATACCATTGGGTTTGCTTTCGTCACTTAACTGAGCACGAGAGATCTGTACCGTCCGAGCAATCAAATCAATGGCATGATCTTGGCCGATAACTCGAGTTTTCATCTCAGTACTTAAATTAAGTACAGTTTCGAGTTCGTCTTGCGCCATTTTACCGAGTGGGATACCAGTCCAGTCCGAAATGACTTCACAAATAACTTGCTCATCAACTTGCCAGTACACCATGGTATTTTTGGCTTCGTTTAATTCTGCTTTTAACGCAGTAAGTCGAGTGTATTTATCTTCCCCGACGCCATTCTCATAAATATCGGCAATTTGTTGTTGAATAGCTTGAACTAATTCCGATTGTGCTTTCCACGCTTGCTGCTCAACAACCAAGTTATCTTCAATACAAACAAGATCACGTTGTAATGCACTGATGACATCCCTATGATCTTCGCCAGAGAGTTGTTCACGTTCAAGCAATTTTATCTCAGATTCGAGCTGCACTTTTTTACGTTGTAAATCTTCCACCAAACCCGGTGTTGCAGCCTGGCTAATCGCAACACGAGCACAAGCGGTATCCAATAAGGCCACAGCTTTGTCCGGCAGTTGACGACCGTTTATGTAACGTTTAGATAAGGCAACGGCAGCTTGTAATGCATCAGCGGTAATGACAACATCGTGGTGTAGTTCCATCACAGGTAAAATACCACGCAACATAGTCACCGCAGTGGGTACAGAAGGTTCTTCAATTTTAACGACTTGGAAACGACGAGTTAATGCCGGATCCTTTTCAAAATACTTTTTGTATTCAGCCCATGTCGTTGCGGCAATAGTGCGTAACTCTCCGCGAGCAAGCGCAGGTTTGAGAATGTTGGCCGCATCGTTTTGACCTGCCGCACCACCAGCACCGATCATGGTATGCGCTTCATCGATGAATAAGATCATTGGGGTTGCTGATTGTTTTACTTCATTTAAGACTGCTTTTAGGCGATTTTCAAACTCACCTTTCATGCCTGCTCCGGCTTGCAACAAGGCTAAATCAAGTTCACGCAATTGCACGTGCTGTAAGCTTTCAGGTACATCTTTCGCAACGATACGTTGGGCAAGTCCTTCGACAACGGCGGTTTTACCCACACCGGCTTCACCGGTTAAAATAGGGTTATTTTGACGACGTCGAGTGAGAATATCGACCATTTGTCTAATTTCTGGATCACGGCCTAAAATCGGATCCATTTTGCCATTGCGGGCTTTTTCGGTTAAATCTACAGTGAATTGGTCTAACGAAGGCGATTTACTGTTGGTTGCGACCCCGGCATTAGACACTGCAACAATACCGTTTTTCTCTGCTGATTTTTCGGTAATAATAGACCAGTTATCGCGAATTAAATTAGCTGATAGTCGTTCGAACTGGCGAATATGACGAGACAACATCGCGTGGATACTGTCATCACTAAGAAGTGTAAATAAAATAATACCGGAACGGACCTGTTGTTCGTCAAACTCAATGGTGGTATTTAACCAGCTTTGTCTTAATAAGGTGATGATGTGCGGTGACAGACTTGGCGCTGCACTATTGCCGGTTTTTTGTCTCTCTAATGATAAATTAAGTTCATTGATAAGTACTTGTACATCGATGCCCTGCAGCTGACAGATTATCGCTATATCATCTTGTTTGTTTTCTACTAGTTGTAATAACCAGTGTTCTATTTCAACCGTAAACTGACTGCGCGAATGGCAAAGTCCCGCAGCACCTTCTAGTGCCTTTTTACCATTTTGGTTCAGTTTGTCCACTAGGTGTTTTAACGACATCGTTGACATGTAAAATCCTTTTAATTCATCCATTAACACTTCAATGGTATGAATTTTGGATTTAATCAACAATCGGTTAAAGGTATGAAAAAAGGTTGGAATTGTTTGAGGTAGTACTGTTCGTTATAATCATTAACTATCGAGTATGATTTACTCTTAATAATTAATCATAATACCCTAGATCACGATGCCCTTTGACTTTAATTAGATATTGCAATCGTATTACACCCTATAAGGATTTAAGTATCGAGCGCGATTAACTTCTACCATTTTTATAATATTAATCTGCTTAACTAACGCTTCAATAAGTTCTTTTTCCTTATTTTGTTCATAATGAAAGTGCCCATAATAATCAATGTCTATTGGTTTACTGAATAAACAAAGAATATTTCCTTTTTTGTAAATTTTAATTATATAGTCACCCGAAAAATGAATCATATGAGTTTTGATTTCAGCTTGAAAACTGGTGAACTTAACAGCTAATAGCGCCATACCACCAGCACCAACAAAAGCTAGTGGACCAACATATACAACCATGGCCAGACACACAATCACAGAGAACCACGAAAAACCACGCATGATTATATAAGCAACATCAGGGATGGTATCCTTTTCAGTATAAATGATACCTAGGGGAGTGAGTTTATAGTGTGTATCCTTATCAGGGCTGAATAGATAACGAGCCATGAGAAAGAATAGAACACCAAAAATAACGCCCGTAATAATTAAACCTATAGAGTCTCTTAATAGACCCGCATACACAAATAGGCCACCAAGAACTAAACTTATAATAACATTGGCAATCTTCATTATTATTTCTTCGGGTACAAGTACCTTCCACTCATAACTAACAGGCGCTTGAAATAATTTTTCATCTAAAATAACCCGCAATTTTCTTTCTTCCTGCCAACGCAGTTCATTTATTTCCAGTTTTGTCATTCCATTTTCTTTATTCATAATGCCCTACTCTACTCGTAAATAAGTTGGAACTACTTTCAATAGTAACTTGATCTTGTACATGTACAGTCAAAGAGCCTTCACTACCTGTCGATTTATACTCTATTTCTGAATCGCCGGCAGGGACGACAATGTCGATATTAAAACTATCACGTTCAGCTTCGACTATGACATCAACGTTATACTGCCAAAGACCGTCTACCTCAGCCCAAACCCCTTGATTCAGTTCGTCTATTGTAAGTTTCGCTACCCCGGGTATATTATTTACGTCTCTAATACGCGTTGATGTAGATACGTAACTGTGTTTCGTTATACCAATATCAACTTCATCATTAGATTTAATCCCAGGTACAGATATGACCAAACGCTTCTTGTTAGGTTGACGCCCATAGCCCATTTTCTGTGCTGCGGTCTCATTTTCCACTATGGTTGTAATTTCAATTATGGGTTGACGTACTATTTTGTCATATTCAAGTAATTCTTGCTCAGCCGTCCAGTCTTTGTTTTGCCTTTTTCCCCACGTACTTTTATTCATCCAAGTCTCTAGAGGTGTCTTTTGGATAACACTAAGAACAACTGAAACAATAAGATAGACAATACCTGACACAGCCAAAACAGCTGTCATCCAAGGAAGGAAAATAGTTCCTAATGCTCGGCTACCAAATTGTGATAATAGCCAACGCACGGACTGAAGTCCAAAGACTCCACCTTGAGCCGTTAATGCTCCGAATTTACCCCACAATAATGCATCTTCCAATTCAGTACCTGAATCATCTATATCATCCCATGTCATCCAGGCTTCAACACCTGCTGCAAGTAATCCAAATCCAGCCATAGTACCCATGCTGATACTGAATTTTTTGATTAAATTTCCATGCTTAGAACTATGAATAGTTTCAGACATAGCCTTTAAAAGTAAACTATTTTCATTCTGAACCTGTGCCCAATGCACGCCTCTAAACACATCACTAATAGAAGATGCTGTCCAAAAGAATGTTGAAGCTAGATCTTTATTTATTCTAGATTTATGTTTGTCATCCAAATAATCATAGCTATTGGCATAATCCTCAGCTTTATATAGCAAGTTAACAAAATTCAGCATAGCCAATGCTGGTGACGTTACGCCATATTTTTCATATATAACTTGTGCTTTTTGTGTTCGTTTTGCAACTGCTGCACCAGCAAGTTCTGTTGTAGTACGACTAGAAATAGCATCAATTTGATTAAGTTTTTCATTTTCAAAAACCAATAAATCTGGTTTATTTTCAATATGAAGTTGTTTTTGATTAACTAACTCTTCAATTTCTATATCTATGCGCTCTTTCTTGAATTTTTTCGCATAGAAAGAGTTCCCTTTACCACTGGTATTTTTATTTGAATTTAAACTAGCCTTGCTTCTAAAAAGTGGTTTTAGACGATTGTTGATAGCATCGAGATCAGCATTAAATTGCTTCATCTTATTATCAAACTGTTTATTTATGATGATAGAATTCTCTTCAATTGCATTACTTAATAATCCCAATCGTAGATGGTGAATGAACGAATCGTTCACATTATTTGATACTATAGACGGCAGAGCATTAGTGAATAGTGAGGTTTGTAGCGTTCCCCAAGCAGATTTTGCAGCGCCACCAGCAGCTTGTTTAAAAGCACTAAAAGTTCGCTGAATAGCGGATTGGACTAGGGGATACCATGTTGAACCCTGAGCTCCTGCCACATTAAAGCCCATAAGGGTATCAACTTCACTGAAACGTCCCGCCCACAAAGAACCATTTGCGGCACTATCTGCAAAGCTATAATTACCACTATCCGATTCGGTTTTTAGTTCACGGAACAATAACATGCGTTCTTCAAACTCTTTTTTATACACAGTAGAGAAACAAAAAGTAGTCAGCGATAGTAAGTTGTCTGAGGATTCTTGAGTTAAGAATGATTTAAGACATTCTCTATCTTCTTCATCGATTGCTGTAAGCATTAGCATAGACGTTAGTACATTAGAAAAATTTAACAGGTAAGTCACGCTTTCTACATTTTCAACATCAAAACCCACTTTCATTGCTTCATTGCCAAGAGTGGCCAAACTGGCTAATAAATCCATATGAGCCTGTTTGATTAACGGGATATTGGCTTTTAACTTAGGTTCAATATCAGCGCAGAATGCATCTAATTCATTCCACCTGACTTCATCTTGATATTTACTTTTTTGTTGTGCAATCAAATCAAGATCTTGTTTGTGCGTAGATTCAAAACTATATTTTTCTAATAATGTATTTTTATAAACCGCAATTTTATCATCATACTTTTGGGCAACAGTTCCGAGCATATCTTGTATTGCAGCATATGTTTGCGAGTAAGCGTGCTTGGCTTCAACCTGATTTAAGTATTCATTAAAATCAATATTAAATTGATTTTTTAATAATGGATTGCCTTTAACTTTAGCTGGTAATTCATCTCCACTTAACTGCACTCTCGCTAAGCTATTGGTAAACTGAGCCATTTCCCATTTACGGGTATTCTTTGCCACTTCTTCTTCCGTTGACCCCATAACTAACGAGTGTCTTGCATACGGTTGTGCTAAAGCAATATACAGATCTTTCACATCCGCTAGTGAGTCATCAAGCGCAACAATAATCGCGTCGGTTTTATCAGGCAGATCTGCAATATGATTAGCTTCAGTAGTGGGTGCCTTGTGACGTACCAATCCATCCTTATCGCTCCCTAACTCGGGATTAGAAAGCGGTGTACAGGTATTATTAAACGTTTCATCGCCTTCAATATCTACATCTGCGACTAACTCACTGAGTTTGCTTATATCTGCTGTATGCGGCGCATTTTTGTAGCTGCTCATATCCAGTTTACGCATCCATGCATCACGGCTGGTGGCATCATTGCTCATGTGTTCACAAACTCGGTCTGTCCAACGCAATGGTGCGAATGAAACCGCCAGTTTGTCACCTTCGTTGTACAACAGGATACTTTTTAGATCACCGGCCTGACTGTCAGCGTGTTGACCTATCGTATCCCACTCATATTTGGTATACGTTGATCCTGCTATTTCGTATTCGTCTAATTCACTTTTGGTGTCGTTATACACATACAGCCAGCCATCACGCAGTTGACGTAGAGTATAATCGCGCATACCACTCGACATTAACCCAGATTCTAAATTAGTACCGGTACTATCGAGTTGCTCACGTTCTTCATCAAGAGATTCAGCAATCTTGTCGGAAAATGCATATCGAACAGGTAGAATACCTACTTGTTTAATAGGCGTGATTTCTTTTTCTTTTACCACTCGAAAAACCTGTATTCCACCTTCTTTCGCAGGTATTGTTTTCATGACTTTATGGGGTATAACAATTTCATCACCCGGATAGATTAAGTTAGGATCAGGACGACGTTTTTTAAACTCCGAGTTAAGTTCATGGTCATATATCGCTTGATAATTACGGAAACCAAATCGACGTGCAATTAATGTAAAGTTATCACCACTTTCAACTGTATATACACTAGTGTTATCTGACATAATCAATCCTTAACGTTGTCATTATGACCAATCTGCGCCATCAAATTCTGGAAAACAAATTTTTGAATTTTTGTATTCGGCACCACATAGTTTCACGTAACCGTCTGAGTCCAGTTTTCCATTAACTTCCTCGCCAGAAGATAGCGTGACTAGATATGCTTCATTTGTCATAGGAATGTCATCATGATCGAGCAATTTAAACTCTATCAATACAGGCGGCTCAACTGCCGCATCTTGCATTGTCCTAGCAGGTGCAGCAGCAGGCGCTTTAGCTGGTGCGACAATTGGTTTTGATAGCGGTTTACTTTCAGCAGTAGGAGAATGACTTTCACACGCAACAATAGATTCTTGAAGCGTACTAACTTTGCTCGCAAGTAATTCATTGCCAATACCCATTGTCATCGACAGGTGTACATTTCCACTACTGTCAATAACACCGTCAAACTGAGCTTGTGGCCACTGTAATAAGACGATATGCCCTAATAGGAGTTTCTCAATTACGCGAGCATATTTATCTGCTGGTGACGGCATGAAATCAGCATGATCGTTATGCCAATCAAGATCCCAAATCTGAGTATGTTGAAGGTGCAACTCTCGGATAATATCAACTGCGACGAGTGGTCTTAATACCATGTTAAGATCTGTTGGTTTTAAATCACTTAATGATATTAATTTATAAGACATTGCCAAATCCGTTTAGCGATAAGTTAAATTGAAGTTCTGCCATTATCAATCCTTAATACAGCAATTTATTCGTAACAGCCGTAATGCCATTCCCTAATAAAATCAGCTTATCAAAAATATCAACAGCTTAAATATGGAAAAAGTATGAAATGTACCATCATAAACACACCTTACGAGCCTGCTCCTCTTGCGATTCGTCATGTAACAACATAGCACCAAAACCCAGTTGCATTTCTACAGCACCTAAACGTGGTTTAACGATGGCATCGTAATCGGCTTCAACCTTTAAGCTGCTTTTAACTGCAGGTCCAAGGTAGCTGGCAACTAGGTTTTCTATTATCTTACGTTTCGCTGAATTTGGTTTTAGCTGGTCAAAGTCCGACGCATCACTTGGCTTTAGCACTATGTCGATCTTGCTACTCAGGTCCCACATCTTGCCACCGATCATGCTATTAACACCTAAACAGGCGAATGAGCCTTCAGGTTGTTGCCGTGAACATAACCGGGTAACTTCATCATCAGCCATGTTGATCCACTGACCTTGCAGTGTCTTAATGACAACATCGCCAGCGACAATCTCTTGTAACATATTGCGTAAATTGGCTTCGTTGCGAATAGCATGTTTGAAATAGCTGGCAAAATAGAGTTCTAAATCGTCCTCCGCGCCG
>Ga0209292_1002398_pt1 | contig 21594 bp, 14 predicted proteins | sample GOMGulsemesocosm_2_FD_184634 | JGI IMG/M metagenome (GOLD analysis project Ga0209292, IMG submission 184634) | Methane-oxidizing microbial communities from mesocosms in the Gulf of Mexico - GOM9C Gulf of Mexico (SPAdes) (version 2) | ecosystem: Environmental > Aquatic > Marine > Cold seeps... | reverse complement strand
CTATTGCACCTCTACAATTAGATACTGCTTATGCTAAATCAGGTGGCTACAGCCTTGATATTTCAGATAGCAGCGCCGAGATTATTGCGTTTGATAATGCTGGTGCACTCTACGCTTTACAATCTATCGCGTCCTTAATTCCATCCGATTTTTCGTCTAATAAAACCATTTCACAAGTAAGCGTTAAAGATGCGCCAAACTTTGAGTACCGTGGAATGGAAGTTGATATTGCACGTAATTTCCACAGTAAAGCATCGCTTTTACGTTTACTCGATCAAATGAGTGCGTATAAACTGAATAAATTCCATATTCACCTGTCTGATGACGAAGGCTGGCGATTAGCTATCCCTGGATTACCAGAATTAACAGATATTGGTTCACAGCGTTGCCACGATTTAGACGAAAACAACTGTTTATTACCTCAACTAGGGTCTGGTCCTACATCAGATAATCCCGGTTCAGGGTTTTTATCTAAAGACGATTACATCGAATTAGTCCAATATGCTGATGCGCGTAATATTGAAGTTATTCCTGAGATTGATATGCCTGCGCACGCGCGTGCTGGTGTGGTTTCAATGGAAGCTCGTTACAACAAATACAAAGATTCCGATATTACAAAAGCAAATGAATACCGCTTAGCAGATCCTGATGATGAATCCGTTTATACAACCATTCAATTCTACAATGACGGTATTTTAAATCCTTGTATGGATTCAACTTATAAGTTCATTCGTAAAGTTATTTCTGAAGTTCAGTTAATGCACCTAGAAGCCGGCCAGCCATTAAAAACATGGCACATGGGCGGTGATGAAGCTAAAAATATTCATTTAGGTAATGGTTATGAGCAGACGGGCGGGTCAACAGCTTGGAAAGGTGATAAAGACTTAACGAAAGAATCAATGCCGTGGGCTAAATCACCACAATGTGTCGCGCAAATAGCCGCAGATGATAACTTAAAAACAGCGCATGATCTTGGCCCAATGTTTGTTAAAAAAGTAGCAAATATCATTTCTGCTGCAGGCATTGAAAAAACACAGCTCTGGCAAGATGGGCTTAAAGATGTTGATCCCAAAGATCTGCCATTAGTCGCCGTTGCTAACGTTTGGGAAACCTTATATTGGGGTGGTGCGAACACATCAAATCACATGGTAGAACAAGGATTTGAAGTTGTACAATCACATCCTGATTATTTGTATTTCGATTTCCCTCAGGAAGTGAACCCGAAAGAACGTGGTTATTATTGGGCAACACGTTACACAGACAGTAAAAAGGTATTTAAATTCTCACCGAACAACTTACCTCAGAATGCTGAAACATCTAAAGACCGTGATGGTAATAACTTTAACATAAAAGGTGACAGTGAAAACCATGGTTACAATGGTATTTCAGGTCAACTTTGGAGTGAGGTGGTACGTACAGATGAACAGTTTGAGTACATGGTGTTCCCACGGATCTTACCATTAGCAGAACGTGCATGGCATAAAGCATCATGGGAACTTGATTATGTCAAAGATCGCGAATTCAAAGGTGGCGAGACAAAATTTGTCGACACGAACAAGCAGCAGACTGAGTGGATTCAGTTTGCGAACATCATTGGGCAACGTGAACTGGCTAAAATAGATTCAACCGGTATTCAATATCGTTTACCAGTACCTGGTGGGAAAATAGAGTCAGGTAAACTGGTTACTAACGTTGCATTCCCTGGTCTAGAGGTACAATACAGCACAGACTCAGGTTCATCATGGGTAACTTGGACTAAACCTGTTGCGGTCACATCAGCAGAACTAAGAACGGTATCACCCGATGGTAAACGCTTTAGTCGTATCACAAGCATAAAATAATTAACCAACGGCTATAGAGGTGATTGTATTCAATCACCTTTATCATGATGCAATGAATTAAAGCGTATTATTAGACGCGGCTTAAGGGAATAACAAGAGATAACAATGATGAAACTTAAATTTTTAGCGCCACTATTACTACCACTTACAATATCAGCCTGTACAAATACTTACCAAGATGCGAACGCAGAGCAATTTAAAGATATGGTCTCAATTAAACAAACTTGGGAAGGTAAAAGGTTAACTGGTCCAGTAATCACATTAGAGCCACAAGCAGGAACCAGCCAAGCATTATTCACCGCTGATGCCTATATGTATGGCAGAGAAAGTAAGAACGACAAACATCAAATAAATACGCGCGTTAACCTACTTGTTAAGCACACTGATTTTGGTTTTGAATATGGCTTTGTGTCTTTAAATGGACAGCAATCTGTCGCGATTAAACAAGAACGAGCAACATTTAGAACATGTGATGAGTTATGTGTTTACGACCAAATGTTCTCGTTTTCGTTACCAAAAGACCTAGGTAATAATGATCTGACCATTAGACTACAAGAAAAACGGGGGAGTAAGCACGGTCCACTTATCACGCTGCCTACAGAATACCTGAAAGGTTATCAACATGTGCAGGCCGAGATTAAAGCCAATAATTAGTACAAGGTTGTAAGCTTGTACTAATATGCCGTGATTATAATGAGTTGCCTTTGTGTGCTATACATATTTGAGCGAATGTTTGAATAACAGAACCGCTTTGTAATTTACATTGCATTTCCGGCCCTAATACTCCAGAGCCTTGTCCTTCGGTTGCACTCACTGAAAGTGTAACTGAAGGTATCACTATCACCATCAATAAAATTAATTGTTTCATAGTATTCCTACTGTTTTATTTAAGTAGATACATAGATGTATCATCCTCTACTTTGTAATAGTAGACAGTAGGTAATTAACTTCAAGCTTGATAAATTAATTTATACTAAAAATTAAGACTATCCCAATCTATGCTTATACATAGACTTATCAAACTGCAGTTCACAAAGACGATTATATAAAGTCGATTCATGAATCAATTGAGTATGAGTTCCTTGTGCAACAATTTCCCCTTTATCCATAAGTAAAATAAGATCTGCATTCACTACCGTTGATAACCGATGGGCAATGATAAGTGTCGTTCTATTTTCCATTAATTTCTCAAGTGCAGCTTGTACATGATGTTCGCTTTCTGCATCGAGGGCACTGGTTGCTTCATCAAGTAACAATACCTCAGGGTCTTTTAAAATCGCACGGGCGAGGGCGATACGTTGTTTTTGACCACCGGACAAACGCACACCTTGCTCACCCAAAAAACTCTTATAACCTTCAGGAAGTTGTTCAATAAATTCATGCGCATGGGCTAATTGTGCAGCTTTAATCACATCATCATCTGAGGCTGTTGGGTCACCATAGCGAATATTATGCCAAACATCAGAACTAAATAAGACCGGGTGTTGAGGTACCATTCCCATACGTTTTCGGACATCATTCAGTTCTAGTTCATTAAGGTTGATATTATGAAACAATACTTGACCAATTTGTGGATCATAAAATCGCTGTAACAGTTCAAACAGGGTCGTTTTACCAGCGCCTGATGGACCAACGAGTGCGACGACTTTACCTTTCGGGATTTTAAGGTTAATTGATTTTAAAGCTGCGGTATTTGGGCGTGATGGATAATAAAAATCCAAGTTTTTAAATTCAATAATATTGTCATGTTGTTTAGTTAGTTTTTTCGGTGTATCAGGTGATTGTATCTTGCTTGTGACTTCAAGTAATTCTAACAAGCGTGTGGCAGAGCCCGCTGCCCGTTGTAATTCTCCATATACTTCGGAAATTGTAGCGACCGACATTGCGACCATTACAGCATAGAAAACAAAAGCACCTAATTCACCACCCGTCATTTTACCTTCGAGTACATCCATACCGCCTACCCAAAGCATGATACTGATGGCTCCAAACGTAAGAAATATAACAATTGCGATTAATAGCGAACGTTGTTTAATTCTATTTTTTGCCACTGTAAATGCATTTTCTACTTCATTAGCAAACGACAATTGTTCTTTTTCTTCATGCGTATAGCTTTGTACGACTTTAATGTTTTGAATTATTTCACCGGCATATGTACCAATGTCTGCAATTGCATCTTGGCTACTTGCAGCCAATACTCTTACTTTTCTACCATAGATAAGTATTGGAATAAGGGTAAAAGGGACACAAGCAACAACCCATAAAGTCAGTCCTAAATTAGTGACTAATAACATAATCAAACCACCAAATAACATGAGCACACTCCGTAATGCCATTGAAAACGAAGAACCAATGATAGACTGAAGTAGTGTGGTGTCAGTTGTTAGTCTTGACATTATTTCACCACTTCGATTTTCTTCAAAGTAATTTGGGTGAAGCTTAATAATCTGATTAAAAACTGCTTTTCGTATGTCAGCACTCACGCGTTCACCTAACCATGACATTAAGTAAAATCGGCTAAATGTACCGACAGCAAGTAATGTGATGAGTACAACAAGCACAAATATGGCGTTTTTTAATTGTGTTTCTGACCCTTCAATAAAGCCATTATCAATCACAAACCTAACCCCTTGGCCTATTGATAAGTTAACCCCCGCGGTCAACAAAAGAGCAAGTAGGGCGTACATTACCATCAGTTTATAAGGTTTAATGAAAGCAAATATAGGCAATAAACTCGTAAATGCCTGAGTCTTATTTATTTTCCCCGATAATCTTGCACTCATTAAATTTACCTTCGCTTTAGATTGATTGCTAATCAGAATAGCAGACTTGTATCAAGCTAATTAAGATTATAGCGATAAATAGATACCAACTTTTTACAATAATTGTTGTCTCACCCTAATACCCAAGATAACTATTTCATCATTATCAATAAGAGCGAAGCATTTTATGTTTAAAACATTACAAAATTTACTTAAACAATTCACTAATGAAACCGCTTCAATAGGCACTGCTAATACTAGAGAATTTGAATTATCAATGGCTGCATTGTTATGTGAAGTTGCCAGTGCTGACAATGTCATAAGTGAAAAAGAAAAAAATGCAAAGTCACACCAACTTGCAGTGTTACTCGATATTAATATTGAAAGAGCTAATGAATTGTTAACTCTTGCTCAGGGAAATAGTGACGAATCGGTATCAATTTATGAGTTCACCTCTAAATTACGCAACATCGATTATGCACAGCGCTATATACTCACAGAGGCTATGTGGCATGTCGCTTATGCCGATGGCGCTCTTGACCCATATGAAGAAGCTTTGATCAGGCAAGTATCAGAACTTATCTACGTTACACATTCAGATTTCATCAAAGCAAAGTTAGCCGCTTATCCAGAACCGTTATAATAATTTACCTGCTGGTCATTTGTTATTTTATATATACCCAAGTGATAGCGCTAACATGCGCTGATTGACAAACCCTTTTAAAACAAGGTCTTACGTATCACTCCGTTTTTTATTTTTTGTTTTTTTTTAAATCGTTTTTAATATTATTAACTGTTTGATTTCTTTAATTCAATATTAATTGCCACTATTCCTCTGAAAACCAAAATTATCATATTAAGTATAAATTTTTAATATTTTCAACATTATTATTTCCGATATTTCTGAGATAAGATAATTTGAATGTTAACAGTATTGGTGCTGTTAATTTTTTAAGTGAAATAAAAATAAGGAAATTTTTATGAGTTCAAAAGATACTAATTTATCTAATTATGGCTTTGATATGATGGTTGCAACAACGCAAAAAAGTATTAATGCAAATTTAAAACGATATTTGAAGGATATCGAATCTGAACCAAAATATTTTTGTTTCGTATATTCAAAGGAATTGCAACACGCTGTCCTAAAACCATTGGATGAAATTATCGCTGAATCTGGTGTTAACCCTTTTGAACTCCCTGATGATATTGATATTGATGATAGTAAAATTGAAGCATTAACGAAAAAAAGTATGTTTATTGGTGGAATCAAGATGGTGCCAGGATTACCTGACATGGATGCAGGTGATATACCAGACATGGTTGAAATTTATATTGATAATTCAGCGACAGTGAGTTGTAACTTATTATTTTCAGAATTTAAGCTAGTCGAAATTGTTGACGGTGGAAGGTATGGAGAGGATAGAGTCGAGATTAACTCACAAGGTATGAATGAAGCATGGAGGCTGATTACAACCGTAAATCTGGAAACTATGAATATTGACCCTTCACTAAACACAGCATATTTTAATAAGCGTCCGAAACAACAAAAGGCAATTCTTGACAAAATAAATCAATTAGAAAGTGGAACTTTTAGTTTAGAACAATTATACCTCGATTTAACGAATGCAAAATATCAAAAGATAGAAGGCGTTGAAGGTATTAGTCCGTTAATGGAACTCTATATTAAAAAATATGCTCAAGATCATTATAATACAACCCTTGAAAATAATGGATACCCCGTCATTTCTTTAAGTGCCTCTGATAATCGTCATCAGGCCAGTTTAAAAATAACAGGTATACAAAGAACTGGTCTAAAATATTTTGATGAGGAAACACATTTACCTGTAATTAATCCAACACCTGCTCAAAAAGCACTTTCTACATTTAATTATATGTGTGTAACCGGTGATCACGCATTACCTATGGCGGTTCCGGTTAATTGGAATTGGATTGAAGAAAGTGATGAACAAGACAATGGGGTGATCGCAATTAGTCGCCAGACTATTACCAACTTCTATAAGGATTTAATTCTTTCTGCCGTGGGTCACAGCATGGTACGTCCCTGGGCTCGTGTGACGTGTCATCCCGACCGTTTCGGTAATGTAACCTTTAATTGGGGCTTAGTTGGTAATGAAAAGCCAACAGAAATACAAACACCTGCGACAGGTAGCGAACTACTTGTGATTAAATATAGTGGGAGCGATTCGGATGAAGATTCTTCGTTTATTAACGATGTAGCACCCTTTATCACAAATTATGGTCGGTTAACGATTAAGTCGGATTATGAATGTCGTTTATCTGTTAGTGGCAAGATTGTGACAGTAGTACAAAATATTTCAATGTATGTTTCAGTTCGACATATGGATGCAGAAGGTAAAGGGACAATAATTAATAAAACGATCACTGAAGAGCATGCTCTTTATGTTGGCCACTCAGGTCAAATTCAAGTGACGCATAGCTCGAAAACAGAAAATAATCCTGATGATATTAACTTTGAAGAAGCTTGGTATTCGTTCGGTAACGTATCAAATTTAGTCAAGGATATTAAAAAGCAAGCTGAACAGTTAGTCGATACATACATTAAAGAAATACCCACTAAAACATTTGAAAATTTCGTATTTCCAGGCGGAGATGTATTTAGTTATAAAAATGTAAAATTCTCTGATAATCAAGATCTAGTATCAAACATTAACTATCAAACGGTATCTGAAGAACAAGAGTTTGAAGATGAAGGAACAACATCAGTAGGAAATAGCCAAGAACATTGCCATTGCGAACACAGTAATCGTAATATCGCAGCACTGGTAGACTAACTTAGTTATCAATCAATAGACAAAGGATTTGTATTATAATGAACAAAAATAAGTCAGAAGACATTATAAATATTGATATAGAACTCGCAACAGCGATAAACGCTAAAAATAAACCGCTGATATTAGAACAATACATTAAGCAATTTAATAAGCCGACTAAAGTCGTCTGTTTATTAGTCGATAAAAAGAGTCATGAACCTAAATTTATCACGTTAGATAAATTAATCCAAAAAACAGGTGTTAACCCATTCGAATTAGATGAAAATGTAGATGCTAATGGACCAGAACTAGAAGCCTTATATCAAGCTGGTTTTACAATGGGAATAAAGGTAACAATTGATACCCCTAAGAATATTTCATTAGATGATTTTCAATTTCTGTATAACAAAGAACGCCTCGTTTATTCTGATTATACATTTGTTAAACTCGTTCCGAAGCACCTGTATTCTAAAGCACATAGGTGGATTTATCATTCGCTAGAAGTCAAAGCAAGTAGCCATAATGCCGTTGGCATGACATGTACATCTAATTCGTCACATGGAGGTGTAGAAATAGAATCGTCTTCAGAAGTTATGACTAACTACCTCCATGCCGAAATAATATCACCACAAGAAAAATTTCAAGCATTGCAAACAAGTACAGGTCAATCACTGTTATTTTCTATTGGTACTGGTGGGGGGTTAAATTTAATCAAAGAAGATAGTGGGAAATCAGTATCTGGTTGGACTAAAACAGATTTAAGTAGTGTCATAATAGAAAGAGACTTTTCGCATGATAACACTGCTGTGTGTGATACTTTTGCTGTAGGCCAAAGTGCGGCTAATGGTTCATTTGGTATTGCTATGGTCATCACAGCGCAAGATGGTGATCATTTATATCTATCGTTAAATAATTCAAATACAGAAACTTACTGGGCCAATGCGCCTGACTGGATTAAATACAAATATGATAATCCTAAAACAGATATTAAACCATCACGTTTAGATATCGTGGATATACTTTTCTGTGAAACGAGACGTGGTAGGGAATACATAGTTGTAGATATCGTCCGTGATCCGACTGATACAGCTGAACTCGTTCGACGTTTCTATATTGATGTTGACACTAAAACAAATTATTACTGGAAACTCCATAATTTAGCGGTTGATTTAGAAACAGATAAATATACAAGCTGTTGGGGTCACAGAGACAAAGATTCCGTTGATGGTTTATATACAATTGGACATATAGTTGACAGTCCTCAATTTTTCTATACACCTGTGATTGATGTATACAGCCCTGAAGATACGGCGCCTTCAACACACTTTCGATTACCAAGCGAAGTGCAGCCAGATGCAATAGCATCAATAAAGAGACAAAAGGATGATAATTCTCATTTATTTACAATAGGTAATGACACATTATATTACTTTTCACCTTCCAATCATGGTAAAGACGCGACAGGTAAATTCGCGATTAAATACCCAATTATGTCTGATACACGTAAACTTATCGCGATGAGTGACAGTGAAAATAAAAGGATAACGCTATGGGGGTTAAATGGTAGCAAACAAGTTTATTACACCTCTTGTGATTTTTCAAAACTTGATAATCCTGCGGCCTGGAGCCTGCCTGTTCCTATTTTATTCGGTATTAAGAAAATATCTGCATACATTAACTGTGTCGATGGTGGTAATACAATCTTTGCGGCGGGTAATGGTCACATACAAAAAATAACACGTTCACCTCATTCGTCATTATGGCAAACGGCCGATATAACACTGCCAGTGCAAAAGGGCGCTAAAGCAATATCATTTGACTCATATACCACAACGATAAAATTATCTACCAAGGAAGGTCAACCTTGTAATAAAAAAGAATTATCTTTGAGTGCAAGTGCACCGTGCAGTGTTTACATTAATGGACTGTACTATGTTTTTAACGATCGTAAAATAAGATTAACAACTGATGAGCTTGGTATCGTTACCATTGTAGAGCCTATAAAAGGCTTGCTCAGTGCAACGACGTTCACGGTAGAAACAGATGAATCATCACTCTCTATTATCAATCCGATGGATCAAGCGTTTAGTAAAATTTCAGCCCTTAATACGGCTGATAAATTAAAAAATGCAACGATTAAGCATGAAGACGGTACAGTAAGGCCACTTATCAAAGAGGGTGTTTCTTATGACAGTTTAAAATTAGCCGCTGCAAGCGTAGAGGCTATTACGACCTGTTATCAAGATGTATCGAACAAAACGGCCGCCCAATTACAATCACGTTCTTATCAGCGCAGCACTGCGAGTCCATTTAATGCCGTAGAATATACCAACCAATTAACAAGCACGAATGATATTAATGTTTTTCATGTATCGATTGGTGATATTTTTAACTGGTTAAAATCAGGTGTAGAAGCCATTATTCAATTGGTTAAAGATGTTGCTGAGGATGTTTGGTATTTTGCAGTAACCATAGGTGATAAAATATATCATGCTATTATTAATACTGTTGAAGCCGTATTTGAAGCATTCGAGTGGGTGTTTGATGCAATTAAAGTTTTTGTAGAAGACGTTATTGCTTTTGTTAAGTTTCTTTTTGAATGGGATGACATTAAACGTACGAAAGACGTGATACATAATTTGTCTCGTTGTTTTTTAGACTACCAAGTCAAAAATATTGGTACAATGAAACAACAATTCAATAAAGAAATAGATACAGTTAAAAATAAGATTGATGAATGGTCTCAGTACGATGATTGGTCAGGTAACCTAGGGCCAATCGCGGCTCATCCTACAGATTATAAAGCAGAAGATCCTCTAAAACAGCATACCGCCTCTTCACTGCATTTGTTACATCATTTTAACAATAATATTGATAATATCGATATTGTATCCGTACCACAAACAGCTAACTTTTGTTCTAATTCACTCGATAAATTAATTCAAGACTTACAAAATGAGCTTAAAAATGGCGCAGAAGATTTCAATGAACTGATAACAAACTTGGGGAGATTAATCGACGATATACCGTCATTAAGTATTGGCGATATCCTTAAGCGTTTAATTGGTATCCTAGCAAATAGTGTATTAAGCGCGGCGAGTTTGGTTGTCAGTGTGTTATTTGACATCATGGCTTTCTGTATGGGTTCTATCACTGATATGCTGGAAACAAAGTTCCATATTCCTGTTATTTCAGATATTTTAAACCTAGACTCATTTTCTATTTTAGATATATTAAGCTGGATTTCGGCCGTTGCTTATACTATCACCTATAAAATAACACACAATAAAGCCCCGTTTGCCGATTCAGAGGAAACAAACTTCCTGATTCATGCTGAAAACTTAGAGACCCTACAACAAGGATTTAATAGCGAAGCAAGTATATGTTCTATTTGTGATAAACCAACGGCCATTATCAACATTTCAGAGGAAACCAAAAAAGGTGTATTTGTTGCTGGCCGAGCGATTGCTGGCTTTACCAATTACATCTCTGTCTTTATTAACGCATTAGAAGCAAATAAAGCAACAGGAAATAAATTTGGTAAATACTCAGCTGGATTGGCTATTTTCAATGGTGCTGTTACAGGGGTGACGAATCAATTAGTGCCTAAGCATCCAATTCAAAATTCAGCAGTCAAATGGGTAAGTAACTTAACGCTTATTCTTCGGATGTTATCTAAGGGTGCCTTTAATAGTGCAATTCAAAAACAATTTGCTGCGCCCAATAATTTAGGTATTAAGATCCTAAATCCAAAGGATAACCGTGCAGCTGGTTCGGTTGTTGATGCCATACTGGTGGTACCTGCACTTGCTTGTACCGCATGGCATTTTTATGAATTATCTCAACTGGATAAAGGTACGGATAAGACACTTGCAGTCATTGATGAAGCGAGCAATCTTGAAACTTACGTTGCACGTGTATGTTATGCGCTTGCCGTCAATGATCCTGAAACAGAAACGAAAGAATTGGCGATTGGTGTCATGGCTTTTGCCTCAGTATTATCTAGCGGTTTACAAATTTCAGAAAGCGTAATTGCAGACCAATCTAATCATTATGCGGGTTCATTGCCCCTTATTAAAACGGTTATCAACCCTGGTTCAAATTGCTTAAGTGAATTTAAACCATTAAGTGCGGTGAGTTAAAACGTTTTTTATTTTGTAAATAGGAGGTCTACTCATGTGAGTAGGCCTTAATGGGACTGTAAACCTCAACTAAGATAAATATCATATTAAAATAAGGAAATTTTTATGAGTGCGAATGATACCAATTTATCCGATTATAAATTTGATGTAATGGTTGCAACAACACAAAAAAGTATTAATGCAAATTTAAAACGATACATGAGAACGATAAAAGCCGAACCAAAATATATTTGTTTTGTGTTTTCACTGGAAGAGGGTCATCCGGTTATAAAACCATTAGATGATATTATAGCAGAATCAGGCATAAATCCTTTTGAGCTTCCTGAAGGTATTGAATTTGGAGACAGCAGAGTACAGGCCTTACTTGGGGTTAAATTTGTCGGTGGACTTCAGATGATACCTGGATTGCCAGACATGGAGGCGGGTGATATACCTGACATCATTGAAATTTTTGTTGATAATTCGGCGACAGTGAGCTGCAATTTATTATTTTCTGAGTTCAAAGTCGTTGAAATTGTCACTGGTGCATACATAGAAGATTCTTTTAATATTAATTATCAAGAAAAGAATCAAGCATGGCGACTACTTACAACCGTAAATCTAGAAACAATGAATCTTGATCCAGCGTTAAACACAATATACTTTAATAATCGTCCAGCGCAGAAAAATGCAATTCTTGAGAAGATAAATCAATTAGAAGCGGGCACCTTTAGTTTAGAACAATTATACCTTGATTTGACGAACGCTAAATATCAAAAGATAGAAGGCATTGAAGGGGTCAGTGAAATGATGGAGATCTATATTGAGAAATATGCTCAGCCCCATTATGATAAAATTCTCAAAGATAATGGAGAGCCTGTTATTTCTCTTAGTGCCGCAGATAATCGTCATAACTCGAGTTTAAAATTAACTGGCGTACAAAGAACGGGTCTAAAATATGTTGATGAGAGTACACATTTACCTGTTGTACACCCAACACCGGCTCAAAAAGCACTCTCTACATTCAATTATATGTGTGTAACTGGTGATCATCAGTTACCTGCACCAGCTACGCTTGACTGGAATTGGATTAATGAAGAAGAGGCTGTACAGGATAATGGTGTGATTGCTGTGAGTCGCGATACCATTACTACGTTTTACAAAGGGCTAATTCTTCCTTTAGCATCATCAAGTATGATTGCACCTTCGGTTGATGTAAAGTGCGGCTTTTTTGCTATTGGGGATGTAACTTTTAAATGGAAGTTAGCTAGCAATCAGAAACCAACAGAAATACTCACTCCAAAGACAGGTGAAGATCTGCTTATTGTTAAGTATAGAGGAAAAGATTCGGATGAAATGAAAGTCCATATTAGTATGTTCCCATATACTGTTAATTATGGTCAGTTAACAATTAATTCTGATTATGAATGTCGCTTGTCTGTCAATGGGAATACAGTGACAGTAACACAAAATATTACAATGTATGTTTCAGTTCAACATATGGATGCGGTAGGAAAGGGCAAAGTCATTAATAAAACGATCACAGAAAAGCATGAGCTTTATGTTGATCATTCTGGCCAGATTAAAGTAAAGCATAAATCGACAACGAAAAATGAACCTGATGATATTAATTTTGATGAAGCTTGGTATACGTTCGGTAATGTATCTGATTTAGTCCACGATATCGAAAGAGAAGCTGAGAAATTGGTCGATACACACCTTAAACAAATACCAACTAAGACATTTGAAAGTTTTGTATTTCCAGGTGCCGATGTATTCACTTATAAAGATGTGAAATTCTCTAATCATCAAGATCTAGTATCAAAAATTAATTATCAAACGACGTCTGCAGTGCAAGATTTTGAAAGCGAAGGCATGACATCAGAAGAAAATAGTCAAGTTAGTTGTAGTTGTGGACGAACTAATAGCAATATTGCAGCATTGGTTGAATAATTAAGCTCATAATCATCAAATAAAGCCGCGACAAACGCGGCTTTATTATACGTTAAATTAGATGTTTACTCATCTCTCTTCCTTTGTAGTCTACACAAATTCTTAGATGCTAGTAATATTATTCCTAATGTTAAAATGGCGATTGAAGATGGTTCAGGTACTGACGGGCTCACTTCTTCCTCGAATCCTGCATAGCGAACCTGTGATTGAGAAAAGTTATAAAAACCAAATTTGCCTGTATTAAAGCTCCCTGACACATCAAAGATATTCGTACCATCAATACCGATTTTAATTCCAGTCATTGTAAAGTCTAAAGTGAAATCGTAAACAGTATTATCTGCCCATCCGTTACTTGGATCATAGTCAGATGCTAGGACAGTTATATCTGAACCTGTATGATCCCAATAATTTACATTTGGACCGCTAGTTTTTGACAGCGTAAAACCAGATGGAGCATATCCCCACGATGAAGAGTTTTGAGTATCTTGTTTCCAATCAAAAAGTAAAAAATCATTACTATTATTATACCCGAAAGCAAAACCTATATAGTCGTCGTCACTTGTCGTTTCAACTCCAAAAGAGCCCTCAAATATACTATCTATATAGTTAGAGTCACTAAGAAAGAAAGTTGGATCTCCGTTTGTGGTTTGTAAAACGCTTGTCCCTGTACCATCTACTGTCCAAGTTCCTCCAGAGGTAGGTGTCCAGGTGTTTAAGTCAAGCAATCCCGCATTAACAAAGCTGCTCATTGATAAAAATAAGACAGCTAAACTGGTTTTCAACATTCTTATATGCATATGCATTCCTTATTAATATCTTTTCGCTATTTTGGTAAGAGTACTTTGTTGCTTATAGCAATAGCACTTTGATAGAGCAGCAATAAACACACCAAAAATTAAATGATAGTAATAACAAATGGTTGAAGCATAACTTAATATTTTATGAACCTTTTTGTAAAAAAAGCCGACAGTACAAAATCAGCATTATAAATTCTGTTATAAACACTCTATTTTTAACACAATTATTAGGAACGTTAATGTTTAAGAAAATCATATTATGTCTCCCCGTTATCTTTTCAGGGTTTACTTATGCAAACTGTAGCGTGTCCAATAGTTTGGAAAATATGACGTTGATTCCCAATACAGTAAAAGGAATGCTGGTGCTATACCGAAAGTAAGCTATACAACATACTGTATATCTTACAAACACTTACATACGGACACGTAAAACACTGCTAACATATTTAACACTTAAATAACATGGTGTGCATATGAGAACCCGTAAATTAATAGCATTGTTACTCTCAACAATGGTCATAACATTCCCTGCCGCTGCAGTCACAGAACTAAAAATTAGCCTTCAGCTTCCTATCACTCACCCCCTTGGTCAGAACCTGATACATTTTAAAGACAAGGTTGAAAAAGAAAGTCAGGGGGATTTTAAAGTTAAAATCTATCCTTCAGCCCAATTATATAAAGATAAAGATGTACCAGCAGCAGTTAGTTCTGGCGCTATTAATATGGGGGTTGCTTCTCTAACCCGATTCGCAGGCACGATCCCTGCCGTTGATTTATTCTTTGTCCCTTTTATGTTTCCAACGTATGACTCAGTCGTAAAAGCAACAGCCCCTAATAGCAAAATTAGACAAAAGCTAGATGCTGAAATGACGAAAACAGGCGCTAGACCACTTTGGTGGCAAGCTTACGGTAGCACGGTCATCCTATCCAAAGACAAAGCCATTAAACAGCCACAAGATATGACAGGAAAAAAAGTTCGCGTATTTGGTAAAATTGTTGGTGAATTAGTTACAGCCGTCAATGGTTCTCCAACCATGATCTCAGGTAGTGAACAGTTTATGGCTTATCAACGAGGTACTGTCGACGCAGGAATGACAGGCTTAACAGCCATTGCTTCCCGAAAACTTTATGACGTTATGGATTATGTCACTCTGACCAATCATGCCGACATTGAATTTGTTGTACTCATTAATGATGAATTCTGGCTCAGTCTTACACCTAAACAGCAACAAATATTAACGGTTGCTGCACATCAGGTAGAAAAAGAGCTACGTGGGAATATTGCGGAAAAAGAACATGCAGCTTTAGATAAGATCAAGAAAACGTCTATGCAAGTGATTACGCTAAATGATGCAGAGATTAAGCAGTGGAAAGCGGCGTCATCTCCAGTCGTGGAGACGTATATTGAATCTGCTGGCGAACTCGGTAATGAGCTTGTCAAACTAGCTAACGCATTATAAGGATATAAAGGGATGAAATATATAGATGCGATATCATCCCTATTAGGGCAAATAATGGGTTGGTTATTTGTTGTTATCGCAGGGATGATTACCTATGAAGTCATCGCTAGGTATCTTTTTAATAGTCCCACAATTTGGGCCGCAGAATTATCAATGTGTTGTATGATATGGGCTATCTACCTTGGTGCTGCGTATACAATACAACAAAGAGGGATGATCCGTATTGATATTCTAGGGCCATGGTTAGGGCCTAATTTCATCCTTTTTTCCGATATATTATCCCTTATTATTATCGCTATTTTTAGTACCATAGCCTGCTATTACGGCATCCAAGTCGTCACAGATTCCATCAGACTTAGCAGGGCTGCTTCCAGTATGCTTGCCTTGCCTATGTGGATAACAGAAATAGCGATACCAATAGGCTTTGCTACATTGGTACTGCAATGCATATCAGAAATAATACGAACACTTAAGTATGCATTATCCACACAGCAAGGTGATAATCGATAATGACCGTTATTACTCTCACTATCTTAGTCATACTACTTGCAATAGGAATACCCGTTGCTTTCGTATTTGCTACGGTAGGACTCGGTTTGTTTATCTATGATGACATATCATTAATGAACATACCCATAACCCTTTACAGTACAGCTGATAACTTTATCTTACTTTCTATCCCTCTGTTCTTATTAATGTCTAACATTTTGATCCGAGGTGAGCTTGGTGCCGATCTATACCGTGCAGTGCAAAGTTGGATAGGGCATTGGCCTGGAGGACTCGCCATGGCGACGATCCTATCCTGTGGTATTTTTTCTGCAATCTCAGGGTCTTCCGTTGCAACATCTGCAACCATCGGCAATATTGCCTTTCAGGAAATGATCACACGTGGTTATGAACGTCGTTTTGTACTTGGATTACTTGCTGCAGGTGGAACGCTCGGTATACTGATCCCGCCTTCAATCCCTCTCATTATTTACGGTATTATTACAGAATCATCCATATTAGATCTATTTCTTGCCGGTATTGGACCTGGTATTTTACTGATCACTCTGTTTATGTTGTATTGTTTTTGTTGGGCTAAATTCAATCATCAATATGCACCATCTTTAAAAGCAAGCTGGCATGAAAGAATGATCTGCAGTGTCAAAGCATTACCAACATTACTGCTCATATTCATTATTATTGGTGGTATTTACACAGGTGTGTGTACCCCGACAGAATCAGCCGCCGTCGGTGTGACAACATCTCTGCTGATCGTATTATTAAAGCGGACACTTAGTTGGGATGCGATGAAATACGCTGTCATGGATACACTGAAAACAACTGTTTCTGTATTTTTTATTATTGCAGGCGCAAAAATATTTAGTAAAGCGATAACCTTCTATGACATTCCACAAAGTATCTCATTAACATTAACCGAATCATTCAGTACTCCTCCAGCACTTATCTTGTCAATTTGTTTTAGCCTGCTTATTATCGGCTTATTTCTAGAGTCTATATCCATGTTGCTACTGATGATGCCTGTATTACTGCCCACTATTCAGCTAATGGGGATCGATATTATCTGGTTCGCGATATTATTCGTGATGATGATTGAATGCGCTCTGGTTACTCCACCTGTCGGCTTAAACCTATTTACGATACAAGCAGTAACAGGCAGCCCAATAATCGATATAACTAAAGGTGTAACTCCTTTTTTCATACTCATTTTATTGGCGGTTTTGATTATCTACCTGTTACCAGAGATCGCGTTATTTATCCCTTATCATTACACGGGGTAGGAGGTGTCTCCTCACGCTGCGACCAGTATCCAGCCAATAATGCACCGGATAAATTATGCCACACAGAAAATATAGCCGCAGGTAAAGCTGCCAGCGGAGTAAAGAATTTCATCGCCAGCGCGGTCGCTAACCCCGAATTTTGTAATCCGACCTCTAATGAAATGGTTCGACAAATCGTTTTATTGAATCCCATTAAACGGCAACAGATATACCCAAGCAATAATCCAATGCCGTTATGCAAAACAACAGCAAGTGCAATCAAGGGACCAAGCTGTGCAAATTGTTTTGCATTAAGTGCGACAATAATCATAATTGCGGTGACAATCGATAGCATAGAGATAAGAGGTAATACAGGAGTAATACGAGTAATTTTACTTCCTATCAATTGATTTATTAGCAAACCGATACTCACAGGTAATAATACAATTTTAACTAGGCTCCATATCATCACAGCCATTGGAATATCTACTTTTTGGCCAATCAATAACTCTGCCAATAAGGGGGTTAATACGACGCCAAGCAGTGTTGACGTTGCCGTCATGGTGATAGATAAAGCAACATCGCCTTTCGCCAAATAGCACACTACATTCGACGCAGTCCCACCTGCCACAGTTCCAACTAATACCATACCTATCATCAGAGATTCATCCAAACCCATAAATATGCTAATCATTAACGCGACCAAAGGCATAATAGTAAATTGTAGTAATACTCCGGCACCAACCGCATATTTATACGTAAGCACATTGGTAAAATCACGAAAACTGAGTGTTAACCCCATGGATAACATAATGATAATCAATAATGGAACAATATAACCTTTGAAAGGAATCAAAAGTTCGGGTTGAACATAGGCGAAAATAGCCCCCAAAAGTGCCCATAGCGGGAAAAGAGCTGTAATTCTATTTAACATGTATTATCCTTTTTAAATTAGTGCGCATTCATTTGCAGCAGAAGTATGTTTAATTAATTATCCAGTTATTGGTTCCGTTTTAAACGTCGATTGATTATAACCCTTTTAAAACATTAGCTATTTTGTAACTAAGCATTATAGTCAAAAGGGGTAGTGTGTAAACACATCATCTTTACCCTTATCTATTTTTCCCAAACCTTGAACTCTCACAATAAATCGCGCTAGACTGAGTACCCATTGTTGGGTACTATTAACGCTCTATTTTTAACACAACAATTAGGAACGTTAATGTTTAAGAAAATTATATTATGTCTACCTGTCATGTTTTCAGGGTTTACTTATGCAAGTTGTAGCGTGCCCAATAGTTTGGAAAATATGACGTTGATCAATCATGTTGAATCCCAATACAGTGCAACGAATCCGAATGCAGGAGCTATATCGAAAGTTACCTATACGACAGATCGTTATCTTAACGAATTTCTTAATAAAGAAATTGGTCCTTTCACTGGATCTTATACTTATAAAGTACTCGACGATGAAAATGGTGTCGGTATCTATTTGGGTGACGAAACAAAACCACTGAACAAACCCTCACATACAGTTATCTTCAAATGCTTAACGGATAAATATGGTATGGCGATCTTTACTCAAATAGCCGGCGCTAATGAGCCTGTAGGCAGACAAAATACTCTTACCTATACGATAATGTGAGAATGATAGGTGTCTGCAATGACATCGCCAACTTAGGTACAAGCTAAGTTGGCTCATCTTAAATAGCGCATGTTATGTAAGGCAGAAAAATAGATAGCCAACACGATTAATCAAGCATGAGAGCGTTAAGTTAATAAAGAGAAAAGGGCAGTCACATCAAGTTACCACCTCTAACAGATCGGACCTTTTTGTGATAACCCATCACGTGCAAGGTATTGATAATACAATTATTGACATGATATTTAGTTGTGATAATTATGCATCATCCAGAAAATATTGAGTTGATTATTTCGCTTAATTCAAATAATTAGATATTTTCCGGAATGGATTTTTGGTTTTTTCAATGAACCAAAAAATGATGGATATATGCCTAGGATTGGCATTATTTAAGGATAAATCATGTTTAAACGTACATTTCTAACTACTTTGATAGGCTATGCTGTTGTACTCAACAGTTATGCAATGACCCCACAAGAAGACCCACTAAATCCAACCGGATTTATCGTTTCTCAATCAGAAGTTAAAGCTGCAGAAGATGCTAAAACATTAGACCCAATGTATGATATTTGGGCTCAAGCATTACGGACACAACCTAACGCTGTAGTTGACGCTATTGAATCTGGGTCAGCTTCAAATCCAGACAATGTTAAACGCTTAGAACGTGTTTTCCCACAAGATGAATGGATCTTCTTAACGCAGATGGCCGCTCCTGAATATACCTATACACGTTTATTACGTGCTGTTGGTAAGTTTCCTGCATTCTGTGGTGAATACACAGATGGCCGTAACTCAGATGAAATTTGTAAAAAATCAATTATTACTGCATTTGCTCATTTTTCACAAGAAACGGGTGGGCATATTGCTAAAGACAATATCTCAGACAACCCGCAAGCCTTAGAAGAGTGGCTGCAAGCGCTTGTACACGTTCGTGAGATGGGGTGGTCTGAAGGTCAAGAAGGGTACACGACAGGTTGTGGTCAGAACGATTGGCAAAATGCCCGTTGGCCATGTTCTGCAGGACAAGGTTATTTTGGTCGTGGTGCTAAACAACTTTCTTACCACTTTAACTATGGCATGTTCTCTGAAGTCATGTACGACGGTGATGCGACTGTATTGTTAAATAATCCAAGTATAGTTGCTGATTCTTGGTTAAATTTGGCGTCTGCTATTTGGTTCTTTTTAACTCCACAAGCACCAAAACCAGCAATGTTGCATGTTATTGACCGAACATGGTCTCCGTCACAGCGTGAAGCAGATGCCGGAATTACTTATGGTTTTGGTACCACAATCAACGTTATCAATGGCGGGATTGAGTGTGGAGAGCAAAACAAAACTAAAGGACAGCCAGTTAATCGAATTCGTTACTGGGAAGGGTTATCAGCACACTACCAAATCCTTCTTGAGTCTGATGAAAAAAATACATGTTTTCAACAAACACCCTACGGCAGTATTAATCTGAATGGCGCAACTGATGTGCTTTACACAAACTGGGATGGTAACTGGAAATATTACGCGGACCGTCCAGGTGGCGCTTCCTTTGAGTGTGAATTAGTTGGCTTTCAAACTGCTTATTCAGCTCTGGTCCCAGGTGATTATGGAAAATGTGTCACAAACTTCTTTGGCTCTCATGCAGGTTGGCCTGAAGTTCGTATAGTACCTGGCAGTGAAATGCCAACTATACCGACTGAACCGACAGATCCCGGTGCAGGTGGTGTAGCGGCTTGGGATGCCAGTAAAGTTTATGCTTCGGCTGGTGAGCAAGTTAGTTATAAAGAGTCTATCTATGAAAGTAAGTGGTGGACACAAGGTGATTTACCTGGCGCAGGTGGGCCATGGTTATTCATTAAGGCTTTAACAGTCACTCCAGTAACTGCAGTAACTGCAACGTCAGTTGATTCTTCTCCAACTAATTTCATTATTTGGGAAGACGGTGTGTCTCAAGTAGCCAACGGTGACAAGGTCACAAATAGTGGTAAGTGTTTTATTGCTAAAAATGCTCCTGGCGTTTGGGATACTCCGGCGGTTTCTAACAACCTTTGGGACGAAATATCCTGCCAATAAGTTAGTCTTTTGTTAGTCTAAATCTAAAATCCTCGTTAGTTAACGGGGATTTTATGTTTTGGTGTTTTAATATGTGTGAAGATATTTGATTACATCATATTTTGGATAAAATATGATGTAATCATTTAGATGCATATCATATACTTTATGGTAAATAACCCAGGTGTTAAATTGACAACATCTCAAATCATCTCTGTCTATCGAATAATACAACCGGTCATCAAATAGGGCCTGATTTCAGATGACCATAAACCCTATTTAACATAATATACATTATGCGCAGTGTTGTATTAATCATAAGGTGTGGATTCAAACCCAAGAACCTTTATCGCAAACCAATTGAAAAATGTATTTGAAAAACAAAGAATTGAAAAAACCATATAACAAGTTACAAACACT
>Ga0209292_1002396_pt1 | contig 21600 bp, 12 predicted proteins | sample GOMGulsemesocosm_2_FD_184634 | JGI IMG/M metagenome (GOLD analysis project Ga0209292, IMG submission 184634) | Methane-oxidizing microbial communities from mesocosms in the Gulf of Mexico - GOM9C Gulf of Mexico (SPAdes) (version 2) | ecosystem: Environmental > Aquatic > Marine > Cold seeps... | reverse complement strand
TCACGCGTAAAATAGCCGAATAGTTGTTATTCATACATTTATTGCCGTTACTTAGTCTAAAGTATCAAAATAAGTATTTAGCTCAGCAATAAAGGCATTATGGCTACTATTCACTTGCGGTTGAACTTTCAATACTTGTGCTAAATCCATTTTTTTGGTGGCGGCCTCTAGCTCGCTGGTGCGTTGATGTAATAGTAAGCCACTCAAGTTTCCTGATGCACCTTTGAGCATATGCGCTTTTTGTGCGGTGGTTTGATAAAGGTCACTTGCTTCAATATCACCTTTGGTATTATTAAGATCGCTGATTGCATTAATACTGATATTAAGAGCATCAAGCATCTTGGTTGAGTCTTCAATAAATATCGGTATTAAGGTTTTAAGTAAGGCTTTGTTATTACTCATTCGGTGTAAACAAGCTTTAAAATCCCAAATAGGAGTTTGCTCTTTAGGCGATTTATGTTCAGGTGTTATCTGTTCTGGGACTGTCTGCTCAGCAGCGGTAGCAAGATGGTCTTCCTCAATAATGTCAGTGTTATCCTGAGTTGGCGTGTTGGTAATTACTGTTTTGCTATTTGTGATGGATGACTCTGATTGTTGAGCACTTTCTTGCTGATTAACAGTACGCGAATGTAAATACTCCATTGACATTTTTAGTAGTAATTCGGCATCTATTGGTTTGGATAAATAATCACTCATCCCCGCATCAAGGCATTTTTGTCTGTCTCCCTCCATGGCATTTGCGGTCATAGCAATAATAGGGATATCTTTAAAGTAATCGCCAGCTGAGCCGTTTCTTATCTCTCTGCTCGCTTGATATCCATCCATTTCTGGCATTTGGCAATCCATAAATATGAGTGTGAAGGCTTGCTGATTTAGGGACGATTTTAGTGCCTGAATAGCTTCAACGCCATTATTGGCAATTTCGGCCGTTAGTTTAATGTTATCTAATAACCCTAAGGCAACATGTTGATTAACTATGTTATCCTCTACCAGTAAAATTCGATAACCGTGAGGCCATTGGTAGATGTTATCGTTCTCTTCAACTTCGACGAACTCTTGGCGAGGGAGAAAGGTTTGCAAGTAATCATGGGTGACCATATGAGGTGCTTGTTGTTGATCTTCTTTATCTAAAACAACCGCTAAACCATAAAACAAATCTGAGGTAGTGGCTGGTTTTGGAAAATAGCCGTTGAAACCTAAGCTGTGAAAGTAGCTAATATCATCACCTTGGGAGATTGACGTCATCATGACAATTTTTATCTCATCAAAAGCAGAATTGGCGCGAATTGCTTTACCAAAGTCTGCGCCGTCCATATCAGGCATTTGCATATCTGAAAAGATAATATCAAAGAGAGGCTCTTGCTTGCTGACTTGTTGCGTACATATTTCAAGTGCTTTTGCAGCGCTATGTGCTTGGCTAACCTTTGCTCCCCAATGTTCAAGTTGTCCCTGAAGCACCTCTAAGTTAGTGGTGTTATCATCAACGATTAGAATAGAGAGGGTAGTAATATCAATCTCAGGCATCACCCGTTGAGACTGACAGCTTGGCTCGATAACGGCGGTAAATTCAAAGTTACAGCCGTGGCCTTCTTGGCAAGCTACCGTAATATCCCCTGCCATCAGTTGGCAGAGTTTTTTACTAATTGCTAAGCCTAAGCCGGTACCGCCATATTTACGTGTGGTGGAGGCGTCAACTTGAGAAAATCGCTCGAACAAGGTCTCTACTTTTTCTGTAGGGATGCCGATGCCGCTATCTTGAATTGAGCAGGTAAATAACAGTTTTTGCTGTTGAGTTGGCTGAGTGCTCGCGCGGATAGTGATTTCGCCAACGTGGGTAAACTTGACAGCATTCCCAACTAAGTTGGTAAGTACTTGGCGAATACGTCCTTGATCTCCTTTTACAATGGATTGCTCAATTTGGGTTAAATCTAAAATGATCTCAAGGCCTTTTTCTTGGGCTTTTAATGCCATTGATTCAGCAAAATCTCCCAACATTCCCCGTAAATCAAAATCATATGATTCAAGCTCAATTTTGCCTGCTTCGACCTTCGAAAAGTCTAAAATATCATTGATCAAAATCAGCAGAGATTCAGCACTTGTTTGTGCCAGTTTGGCTTTATGCTCCTGAACTGAGGTTAAATCAGAGTTGAGTAATAGCCCGAGCATACCTAAAACGCCATTCATGGGGGTGCGAATTTCATGGCTCATACTGGCTAAAAAATTGCTTTTAAGTTTGCTATTTTGCTCGGCTATTTCGGTTGCTTGTTCTAATAGTACTTTCGCTTGTTCTTGGACAATAGCAGTGGTAAATAACGCGCCAATTTCAGTTAAGAAATTAATAACGTCATCATTTTTGGGCGGGCTTACTTGGGTGTAGAGAAACAAGACCCCTTTGACGACGCTTTGGGTTTCGACATTCTGTATTAACGGGATAATATAATGGCCATGTGGAGCCATATTGGGACAGCTTTTATCATGCCGTTGCTCGGTAAGACAATTGTCGCTGATAATTATCTCTTTACTTTGAGCTGCGCTACCACATAAGCCAGATCCCATTGTTACTCGCTCTAGTATATTAATAAAGGTATCGTCAAACTTTCCTCTCAGGCTAAATAAGGTTAATGATGCGTTTTCCGCTTCTACTAAGAAAATTCCGCCATTATTTACTAGCGATAAATGATTCATAGCAAAACACTCATCTAACGCTTGGTCGAGTTTATCTTGCAGTGGCAATGCTTGGCTCAAAGCATTACTAATCGCTAATTTCGCTTGGCTTGCTTGATAATTATATTCTTTTTTCAGCGATTGTTGTTTGTTGTCGCTAATATCGAGCATAGTGCCAATGACACGTGTTGGTTCTTTTTTAGTGTTATAGCTAACCACTTTGCCACTGTCATGTATCCAAATCCAATGGCCTTGTTGATGTTTAATTCGATACTCTATATCGTAATTGATTGCTTCATCAGCCAGGTGATGTGCAATTAAACTTTTAACTTTTGCATCATCGCTTGGGTGTAAGAGCGAGCAGAATCGTTCAATATTTAGTGGCGTTAGCTCCTCAGGAGAGTAGCCGGTAATTTCATACCATCTAGGGTTACATTCAAATAAGCCTGAGTTAAGATCCCAGTTCCAAAAACCAACGCCGGTGTTATTGATCACTAAAGAGAGTTTGTCTGAATTTTGTTGTATTTCAATTTCTTGGTTTTTTCGTTGGGTAATGTCGGTTTTAATCGAAATGTAACTTTTTGGCTGGTAGACATCATCAAGAAGTGGCACTATCGTGGTATCAACCCAATAGTGCTGCCCATGTTTAGCACGGTTACATATTTCACCATGCCAAATATTACCATTTTTTATGGTGGTGTATAAACTCTTCCAAAACAGGTGATCGTGATAACCACTATTAATAATATTATGATTGTTTCCTAATAATTCACTCTCGGAATAACCACTTATTTGGATAAACTTTTCATTAATAAAAGTGATAATACCATTGATATCGGCAATCGATACAATCGCATGCTGATCAATAGCAAACTTTTGTTCATTTAGCTCATTAAATATCTTTTGCTGTTCGAGGTGATTCTGTTCAGATTCATTTTGATACTCAGTGCGTTTTTTTACCATATAATTAAACGCTGAAATCAGTTGACCTATTTCATCATTAGATTTTTGCTTTATTTCTAAATGCGCTTCACCAGCGGCAACTTTTAGGCTCGCTTGAGCAAGCTTTTCAATCGGTTTGGTTATTCTTTTGGTAAAGAATGAAATTAAAATAATAATAGTTAACGCGAATAAACTTACAAGCCATGCCGTTGTTTTTCCTAAGCTATTTGCATCTTCCACGACTGAATTCAATGGCGTTTCGGTGACTAAAATCCAATTCAGTTGCCCGGTATTTATTGCTTGAAAAACGCCAATCACTTCTTCATTGTTGTAATTGATATATTCGTGATAAGACTTTGACTCAAGCTGCTCAGCATCATTTTTTGTTGAGTGAACTTGGCGCTGCTCTTGCCATGAAATTAGCGCTGGGTAGGTTATCTTGGTACGTAAGACACTTTGTAAATCGTTGTCTAAGGGGGTTTGTAAGGTGTAATTATTATCAATGATATAGTGGTTGAGCTTATCGGTAGATGACTCAGAGTTTGATATTAAGTTATAAATAACATCGAGTTGAACTTGTATGGCAATTGCACCAATTAGGTTACCAAACTCATCGGTTAAGGGGGCGCTAACAAAGGCACAAAGAATGTTATTTGAAGGAGTGTAACGCTCAATTTTAGAAAACTCGGTTACGCCTGTTCTTAAACTTAATAATGCGGTTTTAGCAAAGTTAGTGTGTTTGTATTCACCCGTTTGGGTGTTAGTGCCTAAATCAGCCTCTTTGGTTAAGTTAAAGAGGATATTGGCATTATTATCGATTAAAATAATATCGTAAATGTAGTCATAACTGCGCTGTAAATTGTGAAAGTCTTTTTGAATGGCTTCGACATCTCTAGTCCATTGATAGCTTTTAATAAAACTCGGTAACGGTTTTTCATAGTGGAGAAAGCTATTGGTTAGCTTGAGAATATTGTTGGCATTAACTTGGTTTTCAGCTTGGTTAGCAATATCCATCAGACGGTATTTAAACCAGTTGTCAATAAAGGCCTTGGTTTCTTGGGCTGAATTTTTTAATTCATTAGTTGCAAGGGATATTAAGCTATCCCGCGATTGCAAATAGCTCAAGGTTGACACTAAGATGAGCGGAAATAATGCCAGTAGTAATATCCACACCATCAATTTTCGGTGTAGTGAGCTGGTCTTAGGTTTATTATCTGAGTAGCTCATAGCTTAATATCGGTGCCTGTCTAATAAAGGGACGTTACGTTTATTTAAAGTTCGTCAAAGCTAATAAAACCTCATTGCTATTAGTTAAGTTTAATCAATCGTTTGATTAAACCTGTCATCAGCAAAGGCTTCAATATCAATACTGCTTTTAATTATTTTTCCTTCAACGGCTAAATCCATAATCAGTTTTAAACCGGCTTTATCAATATTTAAGTGCTGGTAATTTATCACTTTGAGTTTAGGATCTAAGCTAGCAATGATGGCGGCACGGGTATGTAAGGGGATGTGCTTTCTGACTAACATGACTATTTCATCTAAGGCCGCACCACCTTGATTCCTTGCCGCTTCGATGTCCTGGCCTGCTTTTTGTAAATAATACATCACTTCATTGGTGGCGTTGAATTTGGTGGCTATAGCCTTGTCTGTTGCCAAGGCAATACACTCAACATGACCATACTGCCAAGGGATAACATCTTTTGAATACCAAGCTACATGGCCATAACCACCGGTTTCCACTACATCCGCCCATGGGAGTGATTGTTCAAAAGCCGCGGGTTTAGCGCGGTTATTTTTAGCTTTAATAAAGGCGGGGGCTTTTGGTGGTGGTACCGTCATCGCGTAAACTTCAGCATCTGAATTGGCGTGTAAGGTTAGCCGCAGTCCGTGTTCCTTTAAATAGCGATATAACACTACCGTATGAGTAGCGAGTTGATGCGGCATACCAATTTCAATGGAGCGATTACGTTGCTGGTATAGTTTGGCTAAGGCTAGAGCAACCTTTTCATCGGGTTTACGGTCAGATCTTAATGGCGGTAAATTAACGTATTTATTAATAAACCCATTAATCGCTAGTGCATTTCCATCTCTATGCATGAGTCCTATCCAGCGAAAATGTGGCTTTTCATGAAACATATCCATGGCTAGTGGACTCATCACAAAGGCCATATCGACCTCGCCTGATTGAAAATAGGCGCGTAAAAAATCCCAATTTTTCATTTGTTCTAATTGAAAGTCGGCATGAACCATCTGGTCACGATAACGCTCATAGGCAACGATAGCTGCGTAATGATCGGCGAGTGGAATATATAACGCTTTGATAACGGCTCTGGCTGGTTTTAGATCCTCGGATGGATTTTTTGCCAAGGTTAGTAAAGGCATAAATACGAGAAAAAAGCATATCGCAATGAGTATGTTAGAAATGGTTAACATTGCTATTTTTTCTTGTTTTATAGTCGTTGTTAAGGCGTGCTTACTATTCAAATTTATATCCCTAGATGGATAAAGAATACTCAATCCTTAGTGTAGTAGTCGCTTTTAGTTTTGTGAAAAAATTACATAAAAAAAGCCACTTAATAAATTAAGTGGCTTGCTAAACTGTTTTTAAATCGTGATATTCGTTAAGCGATTAGTACTAGCGTTTCGCTTTTTTTGCCTTCTTGGCTTTGTTGACTTGTTTCTTCGCTTTAGCCTTTTTCTGCGCCGGCGTTAATTTTACTTTTGCTTTTTTACTGGCAGGGCGTGCTTCTTTGTTTTTAGGTCTTAGTTCATCAATAACACGGCGTTGTAAACGTTCATTTTGATAACGTTCAATTTTACCGACTACCGTCATATCATGGGCTTCTACCAATGAAATGGCAGTACCTTTTAAACCGGCGCGGCCAGTACGACCGATACGATGCACATAAATATCAACTTTGCGTGGTAGGTCAAAATTAATAACATGGGTAATTTCATCAATATCTAAACCACGCGCGGCAACATCAGTAGCCACTAATATTTTAACTTCGCCATTTTTGAAACGTTCAATGGCTTTATTGCGCTTATCTTGCGGCATTTTTCCTTCAAGCCAAACGCACGGTAATTCTTCCGCGTATAATTTGCCAGATAAATATTGTACGGTTTCACGCTTGTTAGCAAAAACAACGGTACGGTCTACACCTGCTTGCTTGAGAATATTAACAAGTAAATCAAGTTTATGCGGTGCGCTATCGGCAATGTTTACCCATTGGTGTATTTTAGCTTTTTCTTTACGAGAAGGGTTCGACTCTAAAAATTCAGGCTCGGTTAATACCTCTTTAGCAAAACGAATAACACCAGCGCCTTCAAGCGTTGCTGAAAAGAGCATGGTTTGTTTACGCCATCTGGCTTCACCAACAATACGGTTAATGGTTTCACGAAAGCCCATATCTAGCATGCGATCAGCTTCATCTAAAATTAATATTTCGATTTCTCTGGCATCAAACTGTTCGTTTTCGATGTACTCTAATAATCGACCTGGCGTCGCTACTAATACATCGGTAGTGCTGGTCAGTATGTCGGTATGGCTACCGTAATTAACGCCACCAGTGATCACGCCGGTTTTAATTTTAGTTAATTGTGTTAATTGTTCGCAATCTTGGCCTATTTGTATCGCCAGTTCACGTGTTGGCGTTAAAATTAGTACCCGAGGAAAACCTGGTTGGGTGCGAGGGTAATCTAATAAGTGTTGAGCAACAGGTAATAGAAAAGCGGCTGTTTTCCCAGTGCCGGTAGGGGCAGAGGCTAAGATGTCTTTACCTAACATCGCTTGCGGGATCACTAATTCTTGAATAGAAGTGGGTTTGCTATAGCCAACTTTTTCGATGCTGGCTAATAATTCAGAGTCAAGTTCAAATTGCTCAAACATAAAGGATTTTCACTAATTTTGGAGGTGTATACAAAGATGGCGCTAATTATAGTCGTTTTCGTTCAGGCTGTAACTACTTTATCCTGTTCAGAGAGAACGTCGCGACGAGAACTTTCTGTTACCAAGCTAGCTTTCGCTGTACTCAACTAGAATTTGCTCGCACCACTGTTCGATGCGCTGCTCACTTAATTCATATTGATTGTCTTCATCGAGCGATAAGCCAACAAAGTGCTGCTTATCTTCGGTAAGCGCTTTAGAGGCAGAAAACTCATAACCTTGATTGGGCCAATAACCAATGAGAGTACCATCTTGTACCAATACTTGTTCATGCAGCATTCCCAGCGCATCTTGAAACCACTCGGTGTAACCAATTTGATCACCCATACCGTAGATAGCAATGACCTTGTTGGCTAAGTTAAGCTTTGCGATATCTTGCCAGCATGATTCCCAATCTTCTTGCAGCTCGCCATAATCCCACGTAGAAATACCAAAAATGATCAGGTCATAGGCTAAACACTCTGACAAGGAGATATCTTTTAAATTATGTAATTCAACGAGGTCTTCACCCATAGTTGCTTGAATTTTTTCTGCGGCTATTTCTGTATAGCAAGTGGTTGAGCCGTAAAATAAGCCGATTTTCATATGAAGCGCCTAAGAAATTAATAGATACAAAATTGGGGGCGATCTTAACAAAAGCATTTAGTACAATTCAATGTAATTCAAGTTACACTTGCAAACTTATCCGTTGCGTTGTAATTTCATCGTTATTGACTCGGTCAAATCTACTATATAAGAATAAACTTTAGGAAATTACTATGTTTAAAAAAGCGTTTGTTGGCGTGGTACTGGCTTTATCGACTGCAGGTATCTATTTATCGATGAATGATGCTGCCATTGCTAATAGTGAATTAGTACCTACCAGTATTGCAAAACCAGCAGCAGAACTGTCTGAACCGTTAGATGTTGAGAGGTTAAAAGCCAAAATCCGGATGAAATTAGGCCTAGAAGTTGAAAGCGTTGAAATTACACCAGTACCCGGCATTGCGTTATTGATGACTAATAAAGGGGTGTTTTACTCAAGTTATAACGGCGATTACTTTATTCAAGGTAAAGTGTATAGCTTAGTAAATGAAGTGACTGATCTTTCTGAGCAAAGTATCGCTAATTTACGTGTTGCTGGTATGGAAAAGTTTAAAGACGATACTATCGAGTTTAAGGCTAAAGATGAAAAATACGTGGTCACGGTATTTACCGATATTACCTGTGGCTATTGTCGTAAAATGCACCAGCAAATGGACGATTATAATGCCCGTGGCATTACCTTTAGATATTTAGCCTATCCAAGATCCGGTATTAGAGATCAACTGGGGAACTATACCCAAGGTTTTAAAGATTTGCGCTCGGTATGGTGTAGTGAAGATCCAAAAGCGGCGATGACTAAAGCTAAAAATAAGCAGAATATTGCCTACCGTAGTTGTGATAAGCCGATTGAAGGTGAGTTTGATTTAGGCCGTCAAGTCGGTGTTAATGGTACGCCGGCAATTATGCTCTCAAACGGTACTATGATTCCGGGTTACCAACCACCAGCCGAATTAGAAAAACTCCTTAAAAGCATTTAAGCCCCCATATGACTATCTCAATCAAGCGTCGTGAGCAGGTAAGTGATCAGCACTTACCTGACAACCTCCCTAATATTATTAAACAGATTTATGCCAGTAGAGGGGTTAGCTCAGCGATAGAGCTTGATCATCAAGTCAAAAATTTACTCGGCCTACAAAAAGATAGCGCCGCATTAAAGGGCCTCGATCAAGCTTGTGAGGTTTTATATAATGCCCTTATTAAGCAGTTAAAAATTGTTATTATTGGTGACTTTGATGCTGATGGCGCTACCAGTACCGCATTAATGATGTCGGCGCTAAACATGTTTGGCTGTAGCAATCATGATTTTATTGTCCCTAATCGCTTTAAATATGGTTATGGCTTAACGCCGGAGATTGTTGATATCGCCGCTAGCCAAGGGGCACAATTGATTGTCACTGTCGATAATGGCATTAGCTGTATTGCCGGGGTCGATCGTGCCAAAACTTTAGGCTTACAAGTGGTGATTACAGATCATCATTTACCCGGAAAAACCAGCCCAAATGCCGATGCGATTGTTAATCCTAATCAACATGGTTGTCAGTTTGCTAGTAAAGCCTTAGCGGGAGTTGGGGTAGCGTTTTACCTGATGGTGGCATTAAGAAAGTATTGTCGTGAACGGGAATATTTCTCAACACTAAAACTGGTTGAGCCTAATGTTGCCCAATTACTCGATTTAGTTGCGTTAGGTACGGTCGCCGATGTGGTGTCATTAGACGCCAATAACCGTATTCTAGTGGCGCAAGGTTTAAAGCGTATTCGCGCCGGACAAACTCGTCCCGGCATTGAAGCGTTAATTGATATTGCTAAGCGTGATCAAAGTCAATTAGTGGCCAGTGATTTTGGCTTTGCCTTAGGGCCAAGAATTAATGCCGCTGGCCGGTTAGATGACATGGCTTATGGCATTAATTGCTTATTAGCAGCCAATTTAGCCACTGCCAGAGTAATGGCAAGCGAATTAGACGATCTCAACAAAACCCGTCGTGAAATTGAGCAAGGCATGCAAAGTGAAGCTGAAACTATTTTCAAATCACTTAATTTTTCCGCCGAGAATTTACCGAGTGCTATTGCCCTTTATCAACAAGATTGGCATCAAGGGGTTATTGGTATTGTTGCCGGACGATTAAAAGAGAAGTTTCATCGTCCGTGTATTGTTTTTGCTAATGGCAGCGATGAAAGCGATATTAGTGACAGCACTGAACTAGAGAATAAATCAACGCTGGAAATTAAAGGCTCGGCGCGCTCTATTCCTGGCTTACATATTCGAGATTTACTCGAACATATTAGTAGCCAGCACCCGCAGTTAATCTTGAAGTTTGGCGGCCATGCTATGGCGGCGGGCTTATCGATTAAGGCGAGTGATTTTGCTTTATTTCAACAGATTTTTAATGAGATTGCTGAGCAATGGTTAACTGAAGAGCACTTACAATCTATATTACTTAGCGATGGTGAATTACCGGCTCAGTTAATGAATTTAAGCTTTGCCGAGCAATTACGCAATGCCGGCCCTTGGGGGCAAAATTTCCCTGAACCGCTATTTGATGATGTTTTCACCTTAGTGCAGCAGCGGATAGTTGGCGAGAAACACCTGAAAATGGTGGTTGAAAAATCAGGTCAAGTTTTTGATGCCATCGCCTTTAATATTGATGTTAAAGCTTGGCCTAATGCTGAGGCAGAAAAGGTACAACTTGCCTACCAGTTAGACATTAATGAGTTTCGCGGCAAACGCACCGTACAATTAATGGTGAAACATCTCATTTTAGCTAGCTAAAGGTCTCGATAAACGTCACTAAATTCACGTTGCAGCACCGTTAACGTCAAGAAAAAATCATTTATTTGCCTACCCATTTAAGCTACAATGCCCGACTATTTTTTAGCTGAAACATCAGCCACTGTGTTGATGTTTAATAGCAATCGGATTCAGTAGTCCGATTGGTATAAAGGCTTATTTTTAAAGACTTATGTTTGAAGGCTTATGTTTGAAGTAAATCCTATTTTAAATACCTTAAAAGAAATTCGTGAGCGAGCTACCTTGCTTAGGGGGTACCTTTGACTACGATGTTAAGGCTGAACGTTTAGTTGAAGTTTCTCGAGAGTTAGAGTTACCCGAAGTTTGGAATGAGCCGGAGCGAGCTCAGGCATTAGGTAAAGAGCGCAGTGATTTAGAAGTGGTGGTTAATACCATCGTAGAATTAGAATCTGGCTGTGAAGACATCGAAGGTTTAGTTGAGCTTGCTGTCGAAGAAGAAGATCAAGACACCTTTGATGAAGCGCAAACCGAAGCGGATGCTTTAGATGCGTTATTAGTGAAACTTGAATTTCGCCGGATGTTTTCTGGTGAGCAAGACAGCAATAACTGTTACTTAGATATTCAATCGGGCTCAGGCGGTACTGAAGCGCAAGATTGGGCTGAAATGCTCATGCGAATGTATTTACGCTGGGGTGAAGCGCACGGTTTTAAAACCGAATTGATCGAAACTACCGGGGGCGATGTCGCTGGCATTAAAGGTTGTACGATAAAGTACACCGGTGAATTTGCTTATGGCTGGTTACGTACCGAAACTGGCGTACATCGTTTAGTACGTAAATCGCCGTTTGATTCATCTGGTAGACGTCATACCTCATTTGCCTCAGCGTTTATTTACCCTGAGATTGATGACAATATTGACATTGATATTAATCCTGCCGATTTACGTACCGATACTTTTCGTGCCTCGGGTGCCGGTGGTCAGCATGTTAATAAAACCGATTCTGCCATTCGTATTACGCATGAGCCAACTGGCGTAGTGGTACAGTGTCAAAGTGATCGCTCTCAACATAAAAACCGCGCTAGCGCGATGAAAATGTTAAAAGCGAAGTTGTTTGAATTAGAAATTCAAAAACAAAATAAAGATAAACAAAATTTAGAAGACGGCAAGTCAGATATCGGTTGGGGCAGTCAAATACGCTCCTATGTTTTAGATGATAGTCGTATTAAAGATTTAAGAACCGGCGTTGAAAACCGCAATACTCAAGCGGTACTAGACGGCGATTTAGACCCATTTTTAGAAGCCAGTTTGAAGTCTGGTTTGTAGCAAAAATTAAATATTAATTTACATATACGTAATGAGAAATATAATGACTGACAATGAAAAAAATAGCCAAGCTCCAGCACAAGATGAAAATAAACTGATTGCTGAGCGTCGGGTAAAGCTTGAAAAGATTCGCTCTAATTGCTCTGCTAATGGGTTTCCTAACGATTTTAATCGTGAACATTTAGCGGCCGATATTCAAGCTGAACACGGTGAAAAAACCAAAGAAGAGCTTGAAGCACTACAGGTTACTTATGCTATTGCGGGTCGAGTTATGGCCAAACGTGGTCCATTTTTAGTAATACAAGACTCGTCAGGTCGTATTCAAGGTTATGCTGAAAAAACCGTACAAAAAGAAATTAGAGCGAAATGGGGCTCACTAGATATTGGTGATATTGTTGGCGTTAAAGGTATATTACATAAATCAGGTAAAGGTGATCTTTACGTGAATATGGATGAATACTCGTTATTAACCAAGTCATTACGTCCGTTACCTGAAAAATTTCACGGTTTGTCTGATCAAGAAATGAAGTATCGTCAACGTTACGTTGATTTAATTATCAATGAAGATACCCGTAATACTTTTAAAATACGTTCAAAAATTGTTGCCGGTATTCGTAACTTTTTAACACAGCGTGATTTTATGGAAGTTGAAACGCCGATGTTACAAATTATACCGGGTGGCGCAACCGCGAAACCTTTTATGACTCATCATAATACCTTCGATCTTGATATGTACCTACGTATTGCGCCAGAGCTTAACTTAAAACGTTTAGTGGTGGGTGGTTTTGACCGTGTCTTTGAAATTAACCGTAGTTTCCGTAACGAAGGTATCTCAACCCGTCATAACCCAGAATTCACTATGATTGAATTTTATCAAGCTTACGCTGATTATCATGATCTGATGAACACCACCGAAGAAATGTTACGTACTATTGCCCAAGACGTATTAGGGACTACCACTATTCGTAATACCGTTAAAAATAGCGATGGCGAAGTAGTAGAAGAAAAGTTCTATGATCTTGGTAAGCCGTTTGCACGTTTATCAATGGTTGATGCTATTTTAACTTACGGTAAAGACCATCGTGGTGCACAAAGCTATGATGAAGCAGCATTACGTGACCCAGAAAACAACTTTGATGCTATTAAAACCATGGCGAAAGCAGTTGGGGTTAAAGAAAGTGAAGCGTCTAAAGTTTGGGGTCCAGGTAAGTACATTTGTGAAATATTCGAAGAAGTAGCTGAGCACTTATTAGACCAACCAACCTTCATTACTGAATACCCTTGGGAAGTTTCGCCACTAGCCCGTCGTAACGATAACAATCCATTCATCACCGACCGGTTTGAGTTCTTTGTTGGCGGTCGTGAATTAGCCAATGGTTTCTCTGAGTTAAATGATGCTGAAGATCAAGCTGAACGTTTCCAAAAACAAGTAACAGAAAAAGATGCTGGTGATGATGAAGCGATGCACTATGATGCAGACTATATCAACGCGTTAGAATATGGTTTACCACCAACAGCCGGTGAAGGTATTGGTATCGATCGTTTAGTGATGTTGTTTACTGACTCACCTACGATTAAAGATGTGATCTTATTCCCGCATATGCGTCCAGAAGCTGAGTAACAACGGTTATCGGTTAAGGAATAGTTATCGGCAGAGCTGTTAGTTATCATTAATGTAAACTGAGCTTAACTGAACTAATAGCAAAACAAATAAAAAAGCCAAGTAGCGAATATATTAATATATTTGCTACTTGGCTTTTTTGTTACCGCTAGTCGCCCAGCCAATTTACATTAAATGCTTATCAAAAAAACTGACCATTTCTTCTAAGGTTTGAATACGGTGCTTTTGCACGCTCAAATGATGGTTGGCATCTTCAATTTCAACGTAGCGAACGTCTTTATCATAATCTTCAAGTTCATCAGCCATATCGCGACTGTGCCTAACGGGAACAACTCTATCGTCGGTGCCGTGCACTAATAGAATGGGAATAATAATATCTTCGGCAAAATTTACTGGCGAGACACTTTCAAGCTTATCTTCATCAGTACCAAATTGTTTTTTTACAATTTCATTATTAGTAAAGCGGCGGGCATTACGAATAATCAGCTCTATATCCGATACTCCAGCAAAGCTTGCTGCACACTTAAATTCTTTCGGGTGTTTTACTGCCGCCATTAATGCCGCGTAACCACCATAACTAGCACCAGCAATACAAACCCGTTTTGGATCTATAATGTCTTGTTTAACTAACCATTTGGTTGCGTCTTGAAGATCATCTTGCATTGCTTGTCCCCAACCTTCAATCGCCGCCATTTCAAAATCATAACCATAGCCTGAAGATCCTCTAAAGTTTGGTTGAAAGACTACGTAGCCTCTATTGGCAAATAACTCTGCCCAATAATCGAAACCGCCATAATCTCTCGCCATCGGGCCACCGTGAGGTAGAATAATTGCAGGGAGGTTTTTAGCTTCTACATTCATTGGCTTAGTTAAATAGCCTTCAATCTCAAGACCATCTCTCGCGATATAATGTACTTTCTTTTTAGTCGCATAATTTTTATCGGTAACATCAGGATAAAGACTAGCTAAATAACTCAGATCTTGGCTTTTTCTATTACCTAAATAATAGTCACCAGCCGCTTTTTTAGAGCGGGAAAATAAGACATACTTATTCAAATCTTTAGACATACTAATAATAGTATTGGTTGAGTCGGGAATTGCTTTATTTAAGCCCCGCTTTAAGGCAAGGTATTCTTTATTCCAATAAACTTTATTATCATTTTCACTGCTATGACTTAAACCGACTACTTCGCCGGTTTTAGGTGAATAGATCAGCGAGCCATCCACGTCGTACTTTTCATCGGCATAAACTAATTCACGTTTAAGTGATTCATCGGTAATATCTACCTTGAAAATTGCATAACGTCCTTGATGAAGGGCACGAATGTAAAGCAGGGTAGGATCTAAATCAAACCCTAAAACATGGACGACGTTTTTTTCAAATATTTCGTAACTCCATAAGTCCCGTTGTTTATCGCCATTTTTATCGTAGAGTTTATAAAATATTTTCGTTTCATCTCTACCGATCGCTATTCTCGGGCTACCTTGTTGATCGGCGTACCAATCTTCGACATAACTTTTCGAACGTTTAATGCGTTTACGGCTATTAGTACGAATATTGACTTCATAAAGTGATGGCCGATTAGGCGTTTCATAATCAATTGCCATTAAAATTTTATCCGGCTGAGCCGGTAAAAAGCTAATAATATTATCTTGAAATTGTGCATGACGTTCGTTGCGAGCATCTTTAGGTTTTACCAGAACTTTAGTACCTTCTTTTTTACTTAAGTCATATTTAAGTAATCGCGTTGAGGTGTATTTTACTTGTCTTTGTCGGGTGGGATATGCAGCACTAATTAGTAAAACATCGTCATTGCCCCAAGCATACCAATTCAATACTACATCAACGTTATCTGCTTGGATAATGGCTTTGTTAGAGCCATCAGTAAAATCGTACACGGTGAGTATTAACACGCCATGGTTATTTTTTATCATCGCCAATCTATTTCCGTTTGGCGAGAGTTTAATATTGCTGATAGCAGGCAAGCTACCATAAGATTTTATCGGTAATGGGGTCGCATTATTTGCACTAACAGTAAAATTAAAAAGAAAGCTGAGCAATAAAATAAATAGAAAATAGCTTCTAGAAGTGATTGGTTTCCATGCAGTTATTTTTTTTAACATTACATTTCCATGTATTGAAATAATTTTTGTAGGTAAATATATTACCTACACTCTATTATTTTTACCAACTTTTAAGTAAATTAGGGCCTTTCAAATAACTATAAATAATAAGAAGTATTCATGAGTGGATCTAGAGGCGAATTTAGCTCGCGTATTGGCTTTATATTAGCTGCAGCAGGATCAGCTGTGGGTTTAGGAAATATTTGGGGATTTCCAACACAAACAGCAAGTAACGGCGGAGCCGCGTTTGTGTTGGTGTATTTGGTGTTGGCCTTCTGTCTAGCTTATCCGGCTTTTATGGCTGAATTATTAATTGGTCGATTTGGTCAAGCAAATGCCGTGACCTCAATGGAAAAAATGTCACGAAATCAAGCGCAGAAACGATTTGCGTTTGTGGTTGGCTTTGGCGGTATTATTTGCGCGGCACTTATTTTAAGCTTTTATGGTATCTTAGCTGGCTGGATGATGTCATATGCCATTGAACCTATTACTTCCTTGCTTGAGTTTAATCAAGCATCTACTTGGTTAACCTCGCAATCGGTCGGTCGTAATCTTATTTTTTCTGCACTGTTTATGGTGTTAACTATTTCTATTATCAGGCGCGGGGTAGAGCAGGGCATTGAGAAATGGTCAAAACGCTTAATGCCAATGTTGATTGCTTTATTGATTTTGATGATCTGCTACGTGTTTACTTTAGAAGGTTCAAAAGAAGGCTTTATTGCTTATTTAAATCCTGATATTTCACGAGTATTCGAACCAGATTTATTAATTAGTGCGTTAGGGCAAGCGTTCTTTTCGTTATCGCTGGGTACGAGTGTGATGGTGATCTACGGCTCTTATATCTCGAAGTCAGAAAATTTGGTGACTTTAGGGGCGCAAGTCACCTTAATAGATGTCTCTATCGCGTTCTTAGCAGGCTTGTTAATTATTCCTTCTATGTATGTAGCACAGGCACAAGGCGTGACCATTTTTAGTGACGAAGGGGTATTAATCTCAGGGCCAAACTTAGTGTTTGATGTGCTGCCAACCTTATTTAATAGTATGGGCAGCATCGGCTTGTTTGTTGGCTTTGGCTTCTTTGTGTTAATGTCTATTGCTGCGTTAACTTCTTCTATCTCGATGTTAGAAGGGCCGGTTTCTTTTGTGGTTGAGCGTCATCATATTGAACGTAAAAAAGCCACCACCTTAATTGGTTTCGGTATTTTTGCGATAAGTACACTAATTGTTTTAAACTTTGATGTGCTATTTGGCTTAGTAATCTCTATTTCAACCGTGTACGGACAACCATTAATTGCGATGCTATGTTGCGTGTTTGTTGGTTGGATTTGGCATCGTAACGGAGTATTAAATGAGTTAAAAGCAGGCAATGAACAGGTTGAGCATTCATTGTTTTGGAAAATATGGCCTTGGTATACTAAGTTTGTTTGTCCAACGGCGATTGGCTTAGTGTTCTTTCATTCTTTATAAATAGACGTTTGATAAAGACAGTTATTGCTAACTGCGTAAATAATAAGGGTAGTGTTGCGAAAGCGACACTACCCTTTTTTGTTATATACCGTATGCCATTTACAGTGTTGTTTTCAGCATGACGGAAATTGAGTCGTTAGCCCTTATCTCTATGCTCTTATAGCTTAGGCCAAGCTAATTGCCATGGCTGCGATAACGCTGATACTTGCTCGGTGGTTGTTGCTGTGATGAAGTGCTTGCCACTCGTTGGCGGTAAAATATAGTGGTAGTTTTGACCTAGAAAAGTAAATCTTAACGCGTAAGCATGTAAGTAACCTCTATCGGCAACAGAGTTAGTGTTGTATAAGGGGTCGCCGGTAATAGGAGCGCCAATACTGCTTAACGCTACGCGTAGTTGATGGGTTTTTCCTGAGTGTGGTTTTAATAAATACAATCTACTACCACCGCCTATGCTATAAGAGAAAAACTGGGTGATAGCGGGGTTTTCCATGGTGCGCATTAACTTAAACATACCACGGCGGCTTTTTGCCATATCACCTTTGATTAACCCTTGCTTCTTGGTCGGTTTACTATCGCTGATGGCAAGATAATACTTTTCTACTTGATGCTGCTCAAACATCGCTGCAAACGTTTGAGCAGTAGCTAAGTTTTTAGCAAAAATGATCAACCCTGAAGTCATCTTATCTAAACGATGTACCGGGTATAACTCAACTGCTTCGTTAAGCGAAGATATTAAGCTAGCTTTCACTTGAGAAAACAGCCCCGAACCTAGTTCTCCCTCGTCATGAAAATTAACGCCGGCGCTCTTCGCAACCACAACAAAATCTGGCGTTTGTGTAATAATTTTAAACATTTATTAACTCGGCTTAGCTAGTTTTTACATGCTATGATAATTCAATGTGTATCCCTTTACCCTATTTACAGGATGTTATTTTGAAAAAAACACTTCACCTAATCTCATCTTTAAGCGTTATTGCTGTTTCCGCTTCATTGTTATTTTCCTGCACTACGCAACAGCGTAGTGCGCAAGCCGAGGTAAACAATGCTTTGCCTGCCGGTGTTGAACTGATTGAAACCGTTGCAGCCAGTGACGAACGATTAACGATACCTTTTAAAAAATATCAATTAGCGAATGGGCTGACGGTGATCTTGCATCAAGATGATTCCGATCCTCTAGTGCATGTTGATGTTACCTATCATGTTGGCTCGGCGCGCGAGCAATTGGGTAAATCAGGTTTTGCCCATTTTTTTGAACATATGATGTTTCAAGGTTCGAAAAATGTTGCCGATGAGCAGCATTTTAAAATTGTTACCCAAAGTGGCGGCAACTTAAATGGCACTACTAATACCGATAGAACTAATTATTATGAAACGGTACCGAAAAACCAGTTAGAAAAAATGTTGTGGCTAGAGTCGGATCGCATGGGTTTTTTACTGGAAAACATCACTGAAGAAAAATTTGAAATTCAGCGAGCCACCGTTAAAAACGAACGGGGCCAAAATGTTGATAACCGACCTTACGGACGCTTAGGCGAAACCATTAATCAAATGGTATATCCGCGCGAGCATCCTTATTCTTGGCCGGTTATTGGTTATATGGACGATTTAGACCGTGGCACCTTAACCGATCTAAAAGCCTTTTTTAGTCGTTGGTACGGCCCTAATAACGCGGTGTTAACTATTGGTGGTGATATTAATGAAGCGCAAACCTTAGCTTGGGTGAATAAATATTTTGGCGAGCTAAAAACTGGACCAGCGGTTAATAATATTGCCAAAGCACTGACGTCTTTACCAGAAAATCGTTATAGCTCTTTTAGTGATAATGTTTCTCTGCCGCTGCTATATATTAGCTTTCCTACCGTGTATGGCATGCATGAAGACGAAGCGGCTTTAGATGTTTTCTCTAATATCATTGGTAATGGCCCAACGTCGTTACTCTATAAAAACTTAGTGAAATCAGGAGTTGCAGTACAAGCAGGCGCAAGCCATCCGTGTAAAGAGTTAAGTTGTTTAATGAGTTTTTACGCCTTACCCAATCCACAACAAGGAATGGGCTTAGCGAAGTTAGAGCAGGTAATTAATGACACGTTAATTGAATTTGAACAGCGCGGTGTTAATGACGACGATCTGTTAAAAACTAAAGTGAGTATCGAAACCGGAACGATTTACGGCTTGCAAAGTGTTTCAGGAAAAGTGTCTACCTTAGCGCATTATCAAACGGTGTTAGACAATGCCGATTATACCGAACAGCAAGTGGCTCGTTATAACAATGTAACTAAAGCCGATGTGATGCGAGTTTATCAAAAGTATATTAAAGGTAAGGGCGCCGCGGTGTTATCAATTTATCCGAACGGTAAGGAGGAGCTTGTTGCTAAACAGGATAACTTCACTTTACCTAATGTCAGTAACCCACCAGCAAGTGATGTAGCCAGTAATATGATTATGGCCAATACCAGTGGCTTCGATCGCTCAGTGCTGCCTGCATCCTCTGCCAATCCACAAATTGAAGTGCCACAGTTATGGCGAAAAACCTTTAGCAATGGCATAGAAATAATTGGTACTGAAAATAGCGAAACCCCAACAGTAAGTCTATTGCTTAGTATTGAAGGGGGTACGTTATTAGATCCTATTGAAAAAGCTGGGCTTGCTTCGTTAACGGCAAGTTTAATGAATGAAGGCACCACTAATTATATCAAAGAAGAGCTTTCTAATGAGTTAGCTAAATTAGGTAGCGATATTTCAATCGGTGCATCAGGGCGTAATACCTTCATTAAAGTGCAAAGTTTAGTTAAAAATCTTGATGCTACGTTATTACTGATGGTTGATATGATGCTGAACCCTGCGTTTAATGAAGCGGATTTCAAGCGGGTTAAAAATCAATTAATACAACGTATTGAACAAGGCTCTAAAGACGCTAATGTTTTGGCCAGTCGCGCCTTAAAGCAAGTTACTTATGGGGAAGATAATCGAATAGGTTTACCTGATAGCGGTACCATTGCTACCATTGCTACTATTACCCTTGCCGATATAAAACAATTTTATCAGCAATATTTTTCGCCTAGGCAAGCTAGTTTAGTGATTGTTGGCGCTATCAGCCAAGGCGAAATTATTCCTAAACTTAATTACTTAAAGTTGTGGCAGGGCAGTGAATATAATATTCCACAGTACCAGCAATTTCCCTCGGTAATGGCCGATAGTATTTATTTTGTTGATTTGCCTAAATCTAGCCAATCAGTGATTAAATATTCTCGACGTGCCATGCCATTTGATGCCACCGGTGAATATTTTAAAGCAACGTTGATGAACTACCCGTTAGGTAGTGCGTTTAATAGCCGAATAAATTTAAATTTACGTGAAGATAAGGGTTATACCTACGGCGCCTCAAGTTACTTTTCTGCCGGTAAAACCTTAGGGCGCTTTACCGCTGGCGCTAGTGTGAAGAAAGAGCATACCTTTGATGCCATGATGGAAATTGATAGCGAGTTATCTGCTTTCCAGCAAGAAGGTATTACCGCTGATGAAATGACATTTATGCGCCAAGCCATTTCACAAAATGAAGCGTTAAGCTATGAAACGCCGAATCAAAAAAGCGCTTTTTTAAGGCAGTTATTGCAATTTAATTTACCTGATAATTATGGTGAACAGCAAAGCAACATCATTAATAGCATTTCAGCCGATGAAATAAATAGCATTGCCAAAGCACAATTAACCAAACCGATGCAATGGATTGTGGTTGGCGACGGTCAAGTGGTACGCGCGCAACTCGAAAAAGCCAATAAAAAAATTGTCGAGCTAACTTTAGCCCAGTAATAGATCATTGATAGATCAGTAAGAGCTCAGTAAGAGCTTAGTGAGTATTCGTTGATATTCACTTAGCCATGCTTACTGAATTAAACTATTTAGATAAGAAAAAGCACATTATTTATTTATTTGAAAAAGCATTGAAAATGTAGAAAAGTCCCATATTTATTAACCAGTAAATAAACGTGGGGTTTCCCTATATTATCCTTAGCGTAGGAATTATTTTGACATTATCAGTTAACGATTACATCGCCGTATTTAATCAAGAAAGTAATTTAAAAGCCTTAGCAGGTATTGGTCGAGGCATAGAGCGAGAAGCGCTAAGAGTCTTAGCCGAAGGTAAACTTTCTGAGCATGGCCATTATAGCCAATTAGGC
>Ga0209292_1002395_pt1 | contig 21603 bp, 18 predicted proteins | sample GOMGulsemesocosm_2_FD_184634 | JGI IMG/M metagenome (GOLD analysis project Ga0209292, IMG submission 184634) | Methane-oxidizing microbial communities from mesocosms in the Gulf of Mexico - GOM9C Gulf of Mexico (SPAdes) (version 2) | ecosystem: Environmental > Aquatic > Marine > Cold seeps... | reverse complement strand
TAATAGACGTGCATTTTTTACCAAAGCTGAACAACTTGTCCCTCAATATATAAAAAGAAATATGTCATATTGTGTTGCTATGCTCGATATTGATTATTTCAAAAAAGTGAATGATACCTACGGGCATGAAGCCGGTGATCATGTTTTAAAAGTGTTAACTTTATACATGCGAAAACATCTAGGAACTGGCTTAATCGCTCGTTTAGGTGGAGAAGAATTTGCTGTTGTTATGCACGGAACTGATGAAGATCAGCTTTATAATAAATTGGATGATCTTCGCCGAGATGTTGCTGTATCGCAAGTCTCTTATGAAGAGCACCATATCGTTTTTACGGTTAGTATAGGTATGATTTGCAATAGTCAGGAAGTCTTAGCTAAACAAATGAACCTAGCTGATAGTGCATTGTATAGTGCAAAAGAAAATGGTCGTAACCAAGTGACCCTGTTTGGTGCTGAGGAATAGAGCCGCTACTCTTTGCAATTAAATAGTGATGAAAGCACTTCTTACTGTCTTAAGTTTTAAGTGCTTTTTTTTATGAAAAACAGTACAGTAAATAATATATTTTAAAAAAGGCACGCTTGATGATGAAAAAACTACTACTCGTTAGCAATCCTTTGTTGATGTTGTTTTGTTTTTTTATCACTATTACTTTTTCTTCTTATGCTCAACAACTGACCAGCGAGCAACTTAAAACAGCCTATCTAAATAATTTTATTAAGCATGTGAACTGGCCAAATGAAGAAAATAAGCCGGAGTATATTGTTGGTGTTTATGGCGATGAAGCTTTTGCACAATTACTCAACAGAACCCTTTCAAAACTTATTATTAATAATAAACCTGTCACTATAGTAATCATAAAAAATATTCAAGAAGGAAAAAAAGTTGATTTATTATTTGTGGCCACGACCCGAAATAATGAACTTGCCGAAATAGCTTTAATTATACGTAATAGTGAAACATTGTTAGTTACAGATAATAGTGCTGATAAGCACAATGTGATGATTAACATGGTGAATAATGAAGAAAATACCGGCATTACCTTTGAAGTTAATAAACCTAATCTTTTTCTTGAAAATTTAACTATCTCTAATGAGCTTTTATTATTGGGTGGTACTGAGCTTGATATTGCAACCTTGTATAGAGAAAAAGAACAAGCAATAGAAGATATTCGAGAGCGCGAGGTTACTCTTAATCAAAAGCTTATCGAACAAGAAAAGCAGATATTTTCAACAGAAAAAAAATTAGAAAGCTTGAATCTAAATTTAAAGCGTAGAGAAAAAATAGCAGATGAGCGTCAAGCGGAGCTACAAGTATTAAAAGTCGATACTGAACAGCAACAGCGTTTTATTAGGGAAAAAGAATTACAACTGAAGCAAATTGCTACCCAGCTAGCTTCGGCTAAAAAAGACTTATTGCATCAACAAAGTTCAGTACTTAATAAAGAGCAAGAAAACTTGTCAATGGCAGAGAAAATATCAACGAATAAAGATATTTTACAACAACAGATACTGCAAATAAGTCAGCAAAGTGTTCAACTAAGTGCAAAAAATGAAGAATTGGAAGAACGAAAAGCACGCATAGACAAGCAAAAGTTTTACCTGATTTTGATGTCGATCTTTATTAGTTTATTGGTGCTTATTTCAGTTTTAGTTGTCTTTCTTTTTATTAAAAATAAGCGCACAACACGAAAACTCAGTAATAGTTTAGAAAACTTACAAAGTATGCAGGAACAATTAGTTCAATCAGAAAAAATGGCATCGTTAGGCAAATTAACGGCAGGTGTTGCTCATGAAATTAATACCCCATTGGGTATTGCGGTAACATCTACGAGCTCTGCTTTAGATAGTACTCAAAAAGTCAAAGAAAAGTTTGAGAGTGGTAATTTAACGCGTACAACTATGGCGACTTATTTTTCTGATATTGAACAATCATCACACTTGACTACTAATGCGCTGGAGCGGGTGATTGAACTGCTGAACAACTTTAAGCAAGTGGCGGCAGATCAGGTTGTTGGTGAAGAGCGAGAAATAGATTTAGTAAACTATATTGAAGAGATTATGTCGACATTATCGGCAGAAATGAAGCGTTATCGTGTTAATTACCATTACAGTGGTGAAAGTGAGTTTATCATCACTACTATTCCTGGTGCGTTAGCACAAGTGCTGACTAATTTAGTCACTAATGCATTAAAGCATGCATTTGAAGATAAAACATCGGGTAACCTCACGATAGAGTTATTAAAGTCGGCAGATGGTAAGGCTGTATTAACAATTAAAGATGATGGCTGCGGGATGAATCAACATGTACTTGATAATATATTTGAACCTTTTTTTACGACAAAAAGAAACTCTGGTGGTACAGGTCTCGGGATGAATATTGTTTACAATATTATTAGTCAAAAACTACAAGGTACGATCAAAATTGAAAGTGCGCCAGAGCAAGGAGCAATATTTAATATCACCCTGCCGGCACAGCTTATCGCATTATAAATTTATTGCGGATTTCAGCTTTTCTCTTCTCGCTTGTAATGAATCAAAGCTATAAATAATCAAAGCTAACCAAATTGCCGCAAAGGTAAATAATTTTTCCGTTTGTAGTGCTTCCCGATAATAAAATGTTGCTAAAACAAACATGATACTTGGACCAATATATTGAAAGAAGCCTAGTGTTGATAAAGTTAACCTTTTCGCTGCTGCAGTAAAACACAATAAAGGGGCTGTAGTAACAATGCCAGCGGCTATCAATAACATATTCAAATTCATTTCATTTTCAAACATATTAGCAGTACTACTATCAACAAAAAATAACCAATAAATTAATGCCAAAGGTAACATCATGCTAGATTCAATTAACAAGCCGACAAATGAATCTAGATGCATTTTTTTACGTAGTAAGCCGTAAATACCAAAAGTTCCCGCTAATGCCAGTGATATTACCGGTAATGATCCTAGGGCGACTAATTGAATCATTACGCCACCTAAAGCTAGAGCAACGGCAAATTTTTGCATTTTCCTCAAACGCTCGCCTAAAAACACAACCCCGAGAGCGACACTAAATAACGGATTTATAAAATAGCCTAAACTTGCATCGAGTAGGTGATCGTTATTAATTGCCCAAATAAACAAAAACCAATTTACCAGTAAAAAAGAAGCAGATAAGGTTAATTTAGCGAGTACTTTTGGTTGTTTGACAGTTTGAACAAGAGTTTGCCATTTTTTGCTGAGTACAATGATAATTAGCAATAACAAACTAGACCAAAGAATACGGTGAACCATAATTTCATCAGAACTGATGGTAGAAATTAATTTAAAATAAATGGGAGCTAAGCCCCAAAGGAAATAAGCACTAACGGCGTTAATTACACCATTTCGTTCGTTATGAGTTGTTGAGGTCATTATGAGTCAATAAATGGATTACATGAAAAGAAAGAGCCGAATTATAGCACAATGATTTTTAATGCTGCTCATTGATTACTTATACAGTAGCGGCATTAATCATGAGAATGTAAACATTTTTAGACTTACTTTTGTGTGTCCAAAAATAGATTAGTTTTCCAATAATTTCTTTTTTCTCTAAATTAGCTGTCATAAGTTTTCCATTTTTAGAGTAGTTTGATTACATCAAAATAACTAGTCTGATGTCTAGTATGTAGACTAGCACTCATCTTTAAGTCCATTCAAAAAATAAGCTAAAATAGTACTCTCGACTTTTTCTTGGTTGGGGTAAAATAGTGACTTGATGTTTAAATAAAGCTTATCCCTTTGCCAATACCTTCCCCTGAAGTCTCGCAGTCTCAACTTGAAGATGCACTCAAACATAATTTTGGCTATTCGTCATTTCGTAGTGGTCAACTAGAGATCATTCAACAATTATTTTTAGGGCGGGACAGTTTAGTTTTGATGCCAACTGGCGGCGGAAAGTCGATGTGTTACCAACTACCTGCTATTTTATTGCCAGGAGTCACTATCGTTGTATCTCCGTTAATAGCACTGATGAAAGATCAGGTTGACGGTTTAACGCTTCAAGGTATTTCTGCTGCTTATGTTAACTCGAGTTTAGAACAAGAAACCATCAATGATATTTTTCAACGGTTATCGCGTGGTGAAATTAAATTATTGTATGTATCACCCGAACGACTGAAGAACTATTACTTTATGCAGGGCCTGGCAAGCATGCAAATTAGTTTGTTTGCTATTGATGAAGCACATTGTATTTCTCAATGGGGACATGATTTTAGGCCTGCTTACACGCAACTCCATACTTTAAAACAGCGATTTCCATCAGTACCCGTAATGGCATTAACAGCAACGGCAGATGTTACAACTCGTAAAGATATATTGCTCCAGCTTGGTTTACATGACCCTTATATTCACCTTGATAGCTTTGATCGCCCTAATATCCGATTTACACTCGCAGATAAGTATAAAGGCGATCAGCAAGTGCTTCGTTATATTCAAAAACGTGGTGATGATAGCGGAATTGTTTATTGCCAAAGTCGTTGGCAGGTGGAAAAATTATCAAAAATGCTCGCCAGTGCTGGTATCAATTGCTCAGCCTACCATGCAGGTATGGAAAATGAGATGCGCAGTATTGTGCAAGATGGATTCTCTAAAGATAATATTCAAGTGGTAATTGCAACGGTTGCTTTTGGCCTAGGTATTAATAAATCTAACGTTCGTTTTATTATTCACTTTGAGCCACCAAGAACACTTGAGTCATATTATCAAGAAATTGGTCGAGCTGGGCGCGATGGCTTATCTGCAGAAGCGTTATTTTTATATGATGAAAAAGATGTCGAACGCATTAGCAAACGCATAGCAGATGGTGAAAATGAGCAACGTGCGAATGTTGAATTACAGCGTTTTCAAGCGCTAAAAGGTTTTGTTGAAGCACAAACGTGTCGACGACAAGTGGTATTAAATTATTTCGCTGAGTTTACCACGAAAAAATGCGGAAACTGCGATATTTGTCTTGATCCACCTTCGCAGTTTGACGCTACTGAAGCTGCTCAAAAAGTATTGTCGTGTGTTTTTCGTATTCAGCAAAAAGGTGACATTGAATACGTGGTACAAGTACTAAGGGGAGAATTGACTAATAAAGTTAAACAATTTCAGCATGAAAAAGTGTCTACCTTTGGTATCGGTAAAAGCAAAACGCCAGGGTATTGGTTTGCTATCATTAGACAATTAATACACTTAGGTTTTTTACAGCAAGATATCTCTCTACAATCAGCTCTTTGCTTAACTCAAGCATCAAGATCAATATTAAAGGGAGAAGAGCCATTAATGTTAGCATCTCCTCGATTACAGAAAGCGAGTTACTGGCAGCGAGAAAAAACTGAAAATCGTTACGATCGTGCTTTATTCGTTAAATTAAGAGACTTACGGAAAACGATTGCAGATGCGGAAGATATCGCCCCTTTTATTGTGTTTAACGATGCAACTTTATCGGAGTTAGCACGTATTAAGCCGCAAACATCCCTACAAATGTTGAATATTAATGGTATCGGTGATACTAAACTTGCGCGTTATGGTCATACATTTCTTGAGCTTATTCAACAGCATAATTAGAAATAAAAAAAACGCTCATTTGAGCGTTTTTTTGGGTAACTTTTATGATGAGTATGCATTCATCAATAATAAGACAGTTACTTTAAGCTAGCGTAATATGCTGCAACGTTAGCAACATCTTCGTCGCTTAAAGCCATTGCCATAGGAGCCATTACTGGATCCTTACGTTTGCCTGATTTAAAGTCTTTAAGTTGTTTAGCAAGATAAGCTTCTTTTTGACCCGCAAGATTTGGGTACATTGGAACGGCAGAAATACCAGCAGCACCATGACAAGCAGCACACATACCAGTTTTAGCTTTACCTGCGGCTGCATCACCAGCAAAAACGGGAGATGCCATCATAACAGTAGCAGCAATAGCTAAGGTAATTTTCTTCATAACTTAATTTCTCTCTTAGTAGTTAGGATTTTTTACACTGTATTAAGTATATGAGAAAAAATTTCAGCTGTCGTTGATTTTTTTGAGCAAAGCATTATCAATACACAGTTCTTTGATTTACCGCCAACAATATAGAGAATATGTTTATATATTCAAAATAAATATTGGTTGTTTTTTGTACATAATTTAAAGGTTAGCCTATACTGACTCTGTTTTTATATTTTTTAAATATAAAGCCTAAATTCATGTCAATAATTTTGATATAAACTGATTCAAATTTAAAGATAAAATAAACTTTTAGTAATGAATAAGGGTTTGTTTTTTCATCGGTTCTGGCAAATATAATATGAAATTACACCATAAAATTATAAGCATGCCTATTATTGTGATGATAATTATTTTTATCATCAGCATGGTAAACATAGAGTTTCATTTAAAGGAAACCCTACGTGAACAATTCGAACAGAAGTTACGTATTTTTGCGACTTTTTCTTTATCAGAAGCTAAAGAGCATATCAATGAAGCAGGCGACATCGCGCTTGCCGAAGCCCTAGATAAATCCGCAAAAAACATTGCCATAATGTCTTCATCACGCATCACATACATCAAAGGTAATGGAAATGTAATAGCAGATTCGTCGATACCTTTCCAAAAAATTGTGCTTCTAGATAATCACTTAAAGCGTTCAGAAGTTAGTTTAGCATTGGAAAACGCTGAAGGAATAATTTATCGATTTAGCGATACCCTAAATAAAAATATGATGTATTTGGCTATATACGATAAACAATCAAACCTGATTGTTCGGGCATCAATGCCTACTGATGCTTATCAACAAGCCGTATTGAATATGCGCTGGAGCTTTATTGCTATTATACTTTCTTCAATAATCGTAGTGTTCATTTTCGGAGTTATAGCAATTGGATTGATAAAAAAAGCAGTGAACAATGAGCGTGCATTACAAGAATCCAGAATTATTGCAGGAACACGAGAAATAACTCTTATTCAAACGATGACCACTATGCTCAATGCTGCTTATACTCTTGATGATGCCGCTATTGTCTTATTAAATATCATGCCTAAATTACTGCCTTCACTCAGTGGCGCTATTTTCTTGCTTGATGAAAAAAGTAGTCTTAATGAAGTGAGCCATTGGGGAGAGGATTGGCATAACGATATAGCCACTATGACGAAAAACCGTTGGCAGCTACAGGGGCAAGATTTAAACGAAGTCTGCTCGAATAAATATCATTATTCAAGTTACACTTGTTGTGTCGATCTAATTCATGATGGAGAGTTCATTGGCATTTTACAGCTGGTATCTAAAGCTAAAATTATAGATGAACAGTATCAAAGTTTAATGCATAATTTAGCACCACAATTAAGCAGTGCCTTAGTTAATATTCAATTAAAAGATACTTTACGTAATCAAGCGATTAGAGATCCTCTGACAGACTTATATAATCGTCGCTTTATGCTTGAGGCTTTCGAGCAGGCATTAAACCGTACTGAAAGGCATGATACTTGTTTAGCCGTTCTAATGATTGACCTTGATCATTTTAAAAATTTTAATGATACACATGGTCACGATGCTGGAGACAAAGTATTGGAAATGGTAGCGGAACAGTTTAAACGTAACTTACGACTAGAAGATATTGCTTGTCGTTATGGTGGTGAAGAGTTCTGTATAATATGTCCGGATACAGGCTTAAAAGAAGCACACATTTTAGCCGAGAAGTTACGCCATTGCATAGCTGAACAAACAATAACCTATCGAGTTCAAGAATTAGACCGAGTGACTTTATCGATTGGTATTGCAATTTCCCCTAATCATGGGCAATCAAGTAATGAATTACTGCAGCAAGCCGATAAAGCTTTGTATAATGCTAAAGAACAAGGACGAAATTGTACCGTTGTTACTCGTATTAAGGTGCCGTATTATCAAGGTTAATTCTAAGAAGGTTGATATCAATAGTGGAAAAAATATTAGTTAGTGCCTGCTTTCTTGGTAAAAAAGTACGTTATGACGGGAAAGCTAATTCTTTATCAGGTGAAAAAATTCAATTGTGGAAAAGTCAGAATAGATTCATTTCTATCTGTCCAGAGGTTTCGGGGGGGCTTGATACTCCTCGTCCTGCTGCCGAAATTCAAGTTGGTCATATCTCTGATATTAGGGAGAAAAGTTCTCAATCAGTTACCCAAAAAACACATCCCCGTAGAACGGTGCTTACTCATCAAGGGATAGATGTTAGTGACGCTTTTTACCAAGGTGCGCAAATAGCATTGAGTTTATGTCAGCGATATAAAGTCCGTTTCGCCTTAATGAAAGAATCAAGTCCTTCATGTGGTAGTCATCATATATACGATGGCTCTTTTTCAAACAATAAAATTATAGGAGATGGCATTACTACAGCGTTACTAAGAGAACACGGCATCGAAGTGTTTTCTGAAAATAATATAATGTGCTTAGCGAATAAATTACAAAAAATTGAAACTGCACCAGAAGAGTGAATCAATAAAAATAAATTTTATCAAGTTGAACTCTTAGGGTGAGGAAGCTGATGTTCGGCTAATAACTGACTTGTTTTCTTGATGATATTATTTACATTTTCGGCAACGTTAAAACTATCAACAGCAATAGATAGTGTCATTTGAGGCAATCTAACTCCTGACTTACTACTGATAAAGCGAAGTTTTTCAACACCTTGATTTATTTTCTTTGCTATTTCTTTTGCACTCTCACTATCAACATCAGGTAATAAAACTAAAATTCCATCATCACCAGAGCGAATTGGTAAACCACTATCATCAACATAGCTACTCACTTTATTGGCTATTTTTGAGAGTAAAACATCACCAATTAAATGTCCGAATTGCTGATTTACTTTGGCTAGCTGTTGGATACTTATAACTATGGCTGCAACTTGTCGGCTAGGGTCTTCAGTTAACCATATGTCTAAATGTTTAGACATTGCCTTTCTGTTATAAAGTCCGGTGAGGGGATCCATATAAATTTCTTTACGAGCTTCTTTCAATTCAACTTGTAATGCTAAGGTTTTTTTACGGGTAAATGAAATATGTTCGCTAAGCTTTTGTTGATGCGATTTAAAAGCTTGTGTGACTTGTCGTATTTTACTCGCCGCAGCAATAACTTTTTTCTTATCGGTTGACTGAATATTGGTAATATTGCTGTCTAGTGTGAAGAGAAGTTTTTCAATACTTTTTGATGATGTCTGATGATTATACTCAACACTTGTAACTACATCGTCAAGCTCATCAATAATTTCATCTCGAAACTTACTTTGTCCTAAAATGAATTGGCGATAGTTTTCTTCAATAAAAAAGTTATCAAGCTTCTTGCCTAATGAAAGTTGAGATTCGATAGCAGCATTAAGCGCGGTATTTTTTTTAGTGATATATTCATAACTTACGGCGTAATTTATTGGATTGGCAGGTAAATGCCATAGCTGTAATTTCTTTACGGCCATGTTCATTTGTTGTTCTGCTTTTTCTATGGAATCATGATATTTCATTGTTCCATCCCAATTATTATAAGATTGTAAAAATTATACATAGACCATTTTCTAGTAAAAACAAGTAAAGTGCTAGATATATATACATTTTATGATTATAAATTATAACTACAGCGAAATAATAAATTTTACGTTGATATAGAGATAGAAAATAAAGAGAAGGGAAGGCGCGCAAAGTATACCGAAAGCTGACTGTTCAAAAGAAAGACAAGCCCCCACTATATCTAAATTTGGCAGTTCCGCTATCATAGGTTTCCCCGTAGACCGGTAACTTTGCGTCTCTAGCTTTCGCTAGATTTGCCCTTTTCGAGTTTTAGCAAACTCAAAATCCATTATAAACATTGAACTCTGCTTGTAAACCTTTATTATAAATAATCACGTAACTCATGATTAAACTTATAGATTTAGTACTTAGCAGTTTTCTTCACAAGGGAATTTAATCCACAATGTTTTATAAAGTACTGTTTGTCTTTTTTGGTTTTATCAATATGACACTGTGCATTGCGAATGATATTTCGGTAATTGATAAAAATATTATTGATGTGAACCAGTATTTTATTCAAGATTATGAAAATATTTCTTATGAAAAAGTAATTACTCTATCAAGAAGTATTATTGAACATAGAGAAAATTATAGTAATGATACTCTAGGAAAAACGTTTGTTTTATTGGCCAATGTTGCGAGTAATAAAGGCGAATATGATGATGCATTTCAGTTTGCTCAAGATGGACTTTCTTTGATGGGCCTTAAAAGCTCAATTAAACTTAGTTTATTGTTAAAAATTACTGACGGTTATTATAAAAAAGAAAAATATCAACAAGCTCAAGAGTTTGCAACGAATGTTATTGTAATGGCTGACCGTCTTGAAGATCTTAAATTCCGTTTGATTGCGTTAAGTTACCGAGCAGTTGCTTATGCGCTACAGAACCAGAATGATCTTGCACTCAATGATCTTAAGCAAGTCGAGAAGTTATCGTTGGATAATCCTCAATATGCAGATCATCTTTCTCTATTAGAAATATTATCTACAGCACATTATTATTTAGGTGACTACCAAACATCGCTAACGATAGAAAATAAGCTATTAACATTGAGGTATGACTTGCAAAAAACGGCGAGTATAAATAATACTTATCTTAATTTAGCTCGTGTTTATCTGAAATTAAGTTTATTTGATGATGCATATAATGCTTATTGGGAAGCACGTAAGCTCAGCCAAGAGAATAAATCGCCTATCCAATTTGCATACGCTGAACTAGGGTTGGCAGAGGTTTTATTACAGCAAAAAGAGTATAGAAGCGCCTATGAGTCTTTGTTGTCAGCTAAAAAAATATTCAAAGAAAAAATCATAACAAAGCCCTATTTAACAACATTAATCTTTTTAGCTGAAGTTACTCCTTATCTCGATAAAAAAACAATGTCTAAACAGTATCTACAACAAGCAAAGTTAGTTGCTAATGGAATGAATTTATCAATAAAGCAAAGCCAATTGTATCTTTTGCTAAGTAATATGTATCAAGAAAACAATGATTATCTCAACGCACTTAAAATGCACAAACTCTACTTAGAAGTATTTCAAACCTCTTATAATAAACATCATCAGGCGGATACTCTCACGAGTAACGAAAATTTAAGCTCAAATGCGAAAAGTCGAAATATAGCACTTAAATTAGCAGAGCAAAGTAAATTAAGTAGTCAATTTACTGCTAAATTTATACAACAAAAACAAACGATATATTTACTTATTATTACTATTGTTCTCTTGCTACTTATTTTTAGTTTTTTCATGTTAAGGCATAGAACATTGAGGCTGAACAAAGTCTATGATGAAGTTGAGCAACCAATCGATTTTTTAGCGAGTCCATTTCAAACTAAAAATATTTATCAATTAAATTATAAAATGGCAAGAAAATTTGATTACCCATTAGCGATAGGGTATTTTTCAATAGTTAATTGGCAAGAGTTATCATTTCATTTTAATGATAAGGTAATGGTTGAAGTTTCAAAAACATTAGCAACGTTATTCAATGAATACAGAGGTGAATTTGATACCCTTGGAATGATTAATGGGGGGGAGTATTTACTGTTATGTCCTCATCAAGAAGAACTAGAGCTCGTAGAGAAATTAACGCTCATAGTTACTGCAATAAAAGGTAGGGTTTTTGCAAACTTAGGAGAGCACTCAGTTAAAATCGGTTACGCCTATGGTACACCGATGGCTCAAGATATTGACCCTTATATTTTCTTATCTCGCTTAAGTGAAAGCACTAAAGCGTAGGTGTTATCTGTAATAAACAATAGGTTTTATATGTTTTTCGTTTTATTTATCACTGCTCTTTTTATTGGTATTAGTATTTATTTTTATTTTAGGTCTGAAGGGTTACAGCGTTCATTATTAAATGCTAAACGGGAATTTAGCAGTACTCAAAAAGAAAATAGGTCATATGTTGACTCAATGGCTCTTATCGCTAAACGCCATGAAGATTTTGCCAAGTATCGCTTAGAACAAATCAAAGTGAATCAATCTGAAAAAGAGGAAACACTTGAAACTATTACGCCACTTATTAATAATTATTCCATAATTTTTCGCGAGTGCTTAAAAGGAAAAGGAAAATTACAACCGATTACTAAAAAATGTTATGACAGTTATGATAAAGAAGGCTTTAAAACATTAGTTGCCTATATTTCGCAACAAGAAAAGCATATTAAGCGTATGTGGTCGAGTAATAACTTAAGTGGTTATATTTCTTTAATTGAGGCGTTTTTATTAATGGCAGAGCAAAAAAAGCCGAGTAAATGATGTAGCCGTTATGTTTAAGGACGAATAGTGATGTTAGGTGTGGTATTTACATCACCTTCACTATTTATGGTTGCCGCTTTGCCATTGCATTGTAATATAGCAAGGCTACCGTTGTTACTATTTCTTATGAAAGAGAGATCGTAGCCAAACTGAGTCATACTACTTGCTGCAAACTTCTGTGCTAGCGACAATTTATCCCATAATGTAACTTGCTCATGAGTATATTGTCTCCTTTCTAGTAATGCTTCCCTATCTGATAATGCTTGCATCTAAGTCTCTTTATAATATTTTTGCCAAAACGAACTGATATCGATACTACCTCGTACCGTATAAAAATTCAACAATTATGATTTTTCATTATCAAAGCACGTTATATTAATATGATATAGTGTAAAAAACTTATTTAAAAAGAGTGAAAAATGAGCCAGGTTTTAAATGATTTATCTTCCTTATTGCAGCTAGAGGTAATTGAACAAGGCATCTATCGTGGTCAAAGCCAAGACCTTGGATTTCGGGTACTTTTTGGTGGTCAAGTCATGGGGCAAGCGGTTTCTGCCGCACAAGAAACTGTAGAATCAAATCGAAGTGTTCATTCATTACATTCATACTTTTTACGTCCGGGCGATGCCAGCAAACCTGTAGTTTATGAAGTAGAAAAGATTCGAGATGGTAAGAGTTTTAGTACACGTCGTGTTAAAGCCATTCAAAATGGTAAAGATATTTTTTATATGACAGCCTCTTTTCAACAACATGAAAAAGGTATCGAACATCAAGATATCATGCCTGATGTCCCACAGCCGGAAGATCTCGCTTCTTATACTGACTTTATCTTTGATAACCAAGATAAAATACCAGAAGAAATTCGTGGTAAATTCCTCGCTGAAAAGCCAATTGAAATGCGACCAGTACAGCTTTATAACTGGTTACAGCCGGAAAAAACTGAAGCAAAATCACAAATGTGGATCAAAGCGAATGGTTCATTGCCTGACGATTTACGTATTCACACCTATATGTTGGCATATACTTCAGACTTTCTTTTTTTACCAACGGCGTTATATCCACATGGTTTAAGTCACTGGCAACCTAACTTGCAAATTGCCACGATCGATCATGCAATGTGGTTTCATCGCCCATTTCGTTTTGATGATTGGCTGCTTTATGTAATGGATAGCCCTTCAGCAAGTGGTGGAAGGGGATTAGTGAAAGGACAAATATTTAACCGCCAAGGCGAGTTAGTTGCTTCTACAATGCAAGAAGGTGTGATTCGTCAACGTTAGCTTTTACTTTTTCGCCAGTCATGGCCAGTCGGGTGCTGAAATACTCGTAACTCAAAAACTGGCGCCATGGCGAATAAATGATCAAAAATATCACCTTGAATGCCTTCGTAGTTTTTCCAGTTTTGATCATTACTAAAGCAATATATCTCTAAAGGTAGGCCTGCTTCAGTCGCGGATAGTTGTCTTACCATGCAAGTCATCTGATGGTGAATTTTACTGTGTCCATTTAAGTAGGCTTCTATATAAGCACGAAAGGTCCCTACATTAGTTAATTGACGACTATTCACGTTATTGATAGGTAAGTTACTACTAATTTCACCCGATTTTTGCTGCAAGTATTCTTTTAATAGATCAATTTCTTTTAATTTTTCAATTTGTTCGTTTTGATAGAATGAAATGCTATTAATATCAATAATAATACTACGTTTAATACGTCTTCCACCTGAATTAACCATGCCTCGCCAGTTTTTGAACGAACCATTAATTAAAGCATAAGTTGGCACTGTAGTGACCGTATTATCAAAGTTTTTAACTTTTACCGTATTCAAACCAATTTCAATCACATCACCATCAGCTCCATAATTTGGGATTTCAATCCAATCACCAGGCGCGAGCATTTTATTTGCAGATATTTGAATACTTGCAACCAAGCCCTTTATTGTATCTTGAAATACTAACAACAAAACAGCCGTTAATGCACCTAAACCGCTCAGTAAATAAATAGGCGATTTATCTAATATAAAGGAGATAGCTAAAATACTTGCGACTAAATAGATGACTAGTTTGATGACTTGAATCGTTGAGTTTAGCGGTAAGTAACGTTCGCGAGCAGTATGTTGATATAAACTTTTTATAACATTTAAAATCGCATCCAGGCAGCGTGCTACTTGAAAGCATAATGCTATTTTGGCAAAAACTATCAGCAATAAACTAAGCAATACTTCATTGGGAAGAAAAATAGGCGTGAGAAATAACAGCAGCAACAGGGGCACTAAAAAAGCGATCCGTGAAAAAACACTGTACTCAATTAACAAGTCATCCCAGGTGTTTTTGGTACGAGTAACTATTTTATGGATAAAAATAAGAACTTGATGTTTTGCGATGTAATAACCGACTGCTGAAATAACTATGATAGCTAAACAGCCAACTAATAAAGTGCTTACAGCCAAATAAGCTTGAGCGATACCTTGGTTATTCAGCCATGTACTTATCAGTTCGCTCATCTAAATTTCCTTGCTTTATTTTTCGGTATTAATAGGAAGGTTATTATTAAACTCTATCATTTTTTGGTCTTTATCTAGCCAAAACTGATTAACCCTTTTCTGAAACTTTATCTTAAAAGCACGATCATTAACATAGTCACCTATGAGGTCACCATCAATCTCTGTAACCTCAACATGGACATTAATCAGCTTTATTCGCCCGGCTAAAAAGTCGCTAAATGTTGGTATCCCTTCAGGATAATGAATAGTAACATCTACTATTTTGTGTAAATTACCACCCATTGCTTCTAATACAAAGCCTATACCGCCAGCTTTGGGTTTTAATAAATGTTGAAAAGGTGACTTCTGCTTTTCGTGTTTGGTTTCGGTAAAACGTGTGCCTTCAATAAAGTTCATGATACTAACAGGCTTATGCTTAAACTTAGCACAGGCTTTACGTGTTGTTTCAACATCTTTACCTTTTAAGTGTGGATTTTTTTTAATAAATGATTGGGTATAACGCTTCATAAATGGAAAGTCGAGTGCCCACCAAGCTAAGCCTAAAATAGGTACGTAAATCAATTCTCTTTTTAAGAAAAATTTCAAAAAAGGAATTTTACCGTGCAATATTCGTTGAACGACTACGATATCTACCCAACTTTGGTGATTACATACCACTAAGTACCACTCTTTCATGGTCAGTTGCTCAGCACCTGTCACATTGATTTCAGTTTTATTAAATAACTTTTGAATAAATGTATTTACCGCAACCCAATTACTGGCCATTTGATCTAATAAATAGCTGAATATTTTTTGCGAGAATTTTAAAGGGATAATAGCCTTACAAAATGAAAAAACAACAATAGGAATTAACCAAAGAATCGTATTAACGGTATAAATCGTTAATGAAAAAATGTGGATAAGTAAACTGGGTAAAAAATTCAGCATTCGATTATTGCTCGATAATACAAAATAAATAATATGGTTAGATCATAATCTGATTTGAAGTGTTTTTCAGCAAAAATTAAGAAATAAATTAACAGAGCATGAATACTATTCGGGGAACATTTATCATCAAGTGGCTAAAACAGTAAGTTAACTCAATCTTATTTAACTAGATGTGGCTAACAGTAGTAGTTTTAAACGACTTTGTCATTTAATAACAATGAGGTAAAAAACACCACTCGACTATTCTTGTGCAAATATAACGGATATTGATAAGGATTTAATCGTTATAAACAACAACTATTCTTATTAATCCAGAATAAGCCGTTAAAAACAACAATCTCTTCTATATTAGTCCTAAAAGTTAATTGCACTATAACTATGTTTCAAGGCATCCTAAAGCTTGGATAATTGAGGGGATATAATGAATTTTAATAGAGCGGTGATCAAAGTCGGCAGTGCCTTGATTTCACCGGAGAATAAAGGTTGTAGTGGAAAATATTTACTCGCAATTGCTGGTTTTATTACAGAGTGCCAGCAGGCAGGTAAAGAAATAATTTTAGTGTCTTCGGGCAGTGTTGCTGCTGGACGGCAATTGATCCAACATTGTTCTCTTATTCCCTCAATTCCTACAAAGCAAGCTATGGCCTCTGTCGGACAGATGCAAATGATGGCAAATTGGCAGCGTTTTTTTGATGTACCCTGCAGTCAGTTGTTAGTTACCCATGGTGATTTAAAAGATCGTCAGCGTTATATTAATATCAAAAATACACTACGTATTTTATTGAATAATAATATTCTCCCTATTGTTAATGAAAACGACACTGTGGCTACCGATGAATTGAAAGTCGGCGATAACGATAACTTAGCAGCGCTAGTTGCTTTAGTGAGTGAAGCTGATTGTCTCTTTATTTTTAGTGATGTTGATGGTGTTTATGATCAAGATCCACGAAATAATCCAGAAGCTAAACTGATACCAGAAATTAGCGAAATTACTGATGAAATATATGGCATGGCTGGCCCTACTACTAATACTATTGCGACAGGTGGTATGACGACAAAAATTCAGGCGGCTGAAAAAGCACTAGAAAATGGAATTGAAACCTATATATTAAATGGAAGTCGTAATGATGTTTTTGAATCGTTAGTAAAAGGTGAAAATCCAGGAACACGTTTTAAAGCCAAACGAGTACCAACTAAGGCACGCAAGCATTGGTTAAAACATACCTTGAAAAGCTGTGGTCAAATACACCTTGATGAAGGGGCTGTAAACGCAGTAATTAATAAAGGTGCCTCATTATTATCAGCCGGTATCAATAATGTACAAGGAAATTTTGGTGCGGGAGAGTCTGTCGATATTGTTGATGAAAATTCACAGCATTTGATTGCTAAAGGAATCTGCCAATATAGCCAACGAGATTTATTGCGTATAAAAGGTTGTAAGAGCGACGAAATCACTAACATTTTAGGTTATTGTCCCAGTAAAGTTATTATTCATCGCGATGATATGGTTGTTTTATAAATCGCAGCTTTATCAAAATAATTGAGAATAAACATGACACAAGTTACCAAAAAAAATACCAAAGTTTTTAATATGGCAGCTAATGCCAAGTTAGTTAAGAAAGCAGCTCGAATTGTTGCGCAATTAACAACATCACAAAAAAACAACTTGCTTACAGATATGGCAAAAGCGATTGAAAATGATAGTAAAAATATCATTGCTGAGAACGCTAAAGATATTCATTCAGGTCGAGAAAAAGGCCTAACAACAGCAATGCTTGATAGATTATTACTAACTCAGCAAGGAATAACCGATATTGCTGATGCGATTCGTGAGATTGTTACCCTAGTTGATCCTGTGGGAGATATTGCTAATTTATCGCTACGCCCTAATGGTATGCAAGTCGGTAAAATGAGAATTCCACTAGGCGTTATTGCCATGATTTATGAATCGCGTCCTAATGTTACTGCCGAAGCGGCCGCTCTATGTCTTAAATCGGGTAATGCCGTAATCTTACGTGGCGGTTCAGAAGCTATATTTAGTAATATTGCTTTGGCGAAATGTTTGCATAAAGTCTTAGATGAACAAGGTATCGATAGAAATATCGTCTCAGTAATTCCTGATACAAGTCGTAGTGTTATTGAACAGTTACTGAAGCAAGGTGACAGTATTGATTTAGTTATTCCACGTGGTGGTGAAGGACTGATCCGTTACGTTACAGAGCATAGCCAAATACCAGTGATTCAGCATTTTAAAGGCGTTTGTCACTTATTTATTGATAAGTATGCTGATCTCATTAAAGCAGTTAACATTTTAGTGAACGGAAAAACGCAGCGACCTAGCGCTTGTAATGCCTTGGAAACGTTACTTGTTCATCAAGATATTGCCGAACAGTTTTTACCTTTAGCTGCTAAAGCTTTAGCTGAATCGGCGCAAGTAAAAGTTCATGCTTGTGCAAAAAGCTTATCGTATTTTGAAGACGCGACTTTAGCAACCAATGATGATTTTCATGCGGAATATTTAGCGCAAGAAATAGCGATAAAAATTGTCTCAAGCTTTGATAACGCGATTGACCATATTAATGAATTTACTTCTGACCATACTGAAGTTATTGTTAGCCAAGATACCAGCCGAACTCAAGAGTTTGTTCGAGCCATTAATTCATCGGTCGTTATGGTCAATGCATCATCACGATTTTCTGATGGCGGGCAATTAGGTTTAGGCTCTGAAATCGGCATTTCAACCAGTAAATTACATGCATACGGGCCAATGGGCTTGTCAGCTTTAACGACAGAAAAGTTTGTGGTCTTAGGCGACGGGCAAGTGCGAGATTAAATCAACGTGGAATATTGCATTCAAAATAGCAGACCATTAATGAAATTTATTATCTTATCTTGTCTTTTTTGGGTGATGTTCGGCTGTACGACGGTTAATAATGTTAATAAAGTTGAACAAGCCAACTCACTGGTTAAATATAAAGATGATTTAGCCACAGATAAGCGCTTTGCCAATATTTATTCGGGTCAACAAAGTTACCCGACAACTTGTCGTGAAAACTGCTATCCATCATCTGCGGTTGTTACCTGCCAAGAACCAGCAGAAAACTGTCAATTTGTCGGAGATAATAAATCTCCGGTTCTAGATACAGGGATAAAAATTCGCTGGTTAGGGCATGCGAGTTTTTATATTAATATGCCCAACGGAAAGTCTTTGTTACTAGATCCTGTTAGTCAGCAATTTGATTGGCCAGTAAATTGGGCGTTTCGCTTAAGTGCAGGGTTTAATCGTAACGAACCCATTTGGCTTGATAAGCAAAAAATAACGGGTGTAGATGCAGTGATGTATTCACACATTCATTATGATCATTTTAATAAAGACGATATTGATAGAATAGGCAGCAATGCCGAATACTTTGTACCATTAGGTTTTGCTCGGCACTTTCCTGAGCAAGGTTTCAATATCAATGAAATGGCATGGTTCTCAACAAAACAATCCAAGGATCTCGATATTAGTTTTGTGCCCGCTCATCATTTTAGTAGCAGAACTTGGGTGCCTTATCTCTATGAAGATAATGATGCGACTTTATGGGGAGGTTGGGTTATTGAACACCAAGGAAAGCGTATATTCTTTGCTGGCGATACCGGTTATTCACCCCATTTTAAAGATATTCAACAAAGATACGGGGATATGGATATTTGTTTAATGCCAATAGCTTCTTATTACCATAAAGAACACGGTGACTGGTATCGTAATGTCCATACCACGCCAGAAGATGCATTAGCTGCGGCTAGCGAGTTGAACTGTAAAGTGATGATCCCATGGGGGTATGGCAACTCAAGTTGGAAAATGGGCGATCATAGTTCTCATTCCCCACTATTACGATTATTGAAAATGCATCAAGAACAAAAGTCGACAATTCCACTCTATATATTAAATGAGGGTGAGGAAGTCGACCTATAACGGTTAATGTTTAAACTTACTAGTTTTAGTTGGCTTTTGTTTACTTATACGTAACTTTAAACGTTCATTCCACTCACCTTGATGCATACGATTACAGGATTCTTCGCTATCAAAATGAACGCTTCGGTTAACATTTTTAATGATCACGGCCACTTTCAATAACTCATTTTGAATACTTTTCCGTAAGTCATCCGCTAAGTTATTTTCTTCCATTTTTTTTATATCATCATCAGTTTCAAATACGCAGGTCACAATTAAGCTTGTAGGAAAATGAGTATAATTAACTCTATGTGTTAACCAAGAAAAACCTTCAATGGTATGTAATGAGCTTTCACAGGCAATTGTTAAGGCTTTGCAAATATTATTGTCGAGCTTTTGTGTTGTTTTACTTAGTTTCATTGAGTTTACTTTTTATAAGGTGTTTGCACTGTTTATGATAGCGTAAATTCTTTAAAAAATGCGGACTTTTGTTGCGTGGTTTTTTAAATTACGCCACTATGCTCTTTCATTCGCTGTTATTCAAAATACTTTTGGTCTATGCAATTTACTCTCAATGAGTTCGAACTTAATTTAACTTCCGGTTCGATCGTCCATCAAGGCAAAGTAACCAATATAAGAGCTAAAACATTACTCGTTTTAACCTATTTGATTACCCACAAAAATAGAATTGTTACCAAACAAGAGTTGTTAAGCACTATCTGGCATGACGTGGTTGTACAAGAGCAAGTACTGGTGCAATCGATAAAAGAAATTCGTGACTTATTAGGCCGTGATGTCATTAAAACCTATTCACGACAGGGGTATCAATGGACTGCTGAGTTAATTGAATGCCAGTCAAAATCTCATGTCATGAAAAAGTCAGTCTTGTTTTATCTCATGCTGTTTTTATTGCTTATCGTTGCGGCTTATATACTTAATTCGTTTTATGGCGTTAAAAGCAAGGATAATTCGCAGAATAAGTTTACCGTCGGCTTTCTTCCGGTAAAGAATGATATGCCAGACAATATCCACAACTGGGTGCCACTCGAAGGTATGGACTATTTAAGCCACAACCTAAAACAATATTCTCACTTCACTATTATTGAAAATAGTCGATTACTAGCGGTATTAGACGCTAATGAAATTACGCATCCTTCGGTAATGTTAAAAGCACCGAATACTCTTGAAAGTTTAGCGCTTGTCCAAAAAAATTTATCAAGTGACTTGTTAGTACAAACTAGCTTACAAGGTTACCCGCAAGACTTCTTTTTACAGTATACATTTCACTTAAAACATAACGTCGAACGCGGGGTGATATTTTCTGATAATGTTAAATCAGCCTTTGACCAATTAACCGATCTTATACAGCAACGTTATGGAGATCATTCTGCAGAAAATACATCTGCTATCGCCTCTTTCAAAAGTGACTTTAGTAATGAAGCTTTTACTCGAGGTATTGGCTTTTATAACCAACGAGAATACCAAAAGGCTATCCCATTTTTTACTTCAGCGTTACAAGACAATCCTCAACTATTAGCGGCACGACGTTCTTTAGCTGCAAGTTATGTTAATAGCGGTAATATTGAGCAAGGTATTGCTTTGATGCGAGAAAATATCGAGCAGGCAAAAAATGAAAGTAATCATAGAGAAGAAATACGCAGTAATTTAATGTTGGGGGTTTTATTAATCAATTGGCATCAAACCGCCGTGATTGGAAAGGCACTAGATGGCCATTTAGATAATAATACAAACCTCAGTGAAGCTGAGCGCTATATTGATGTCACTAAAATCTTAGCAGCTCAATATCAAGATAAATTGTTTATGGCTTATGCTTATGAAGAACTAGGTAAAATTAGACGTTTTCAGCACCTATATGAGCAAGCCGCTGTACTGCAACAACAAGCACTAAAGCTTCATCAAACTTTTCGAGGAAAGTATGGGCAAACGGCGTCATTAATTG
>Ga0209292_1002392_pt1 | contig 21612 bp, 19 predicted proteins | sample GOMGulsemesocosm_2_FD_184634 | JGI IMG/M metagenome (GOLD analysis project Ga0209292, IMG submission 184634) | Methane-oxidizing microbial communities from mesocosms in the Gulf of Mexico - GOM9C Gulf of Mexico (SPAdes) (version 2) | ecosystem: Environmental > Aquatic > Marine > Cold seeps... | reverse complement strand
CATTTCTTTCTCCTTAAAGTGTCTGTTAACCAAATGTAGTGTTGGCGAACCAGACAACAGCAACACCCGCAGCTAACGCAATGTAAGGCAGCACACCGGCATTTCTCTTAGTTACATCAACCGTGCCATCCCCTTCGATGTCTTCCATCATACGTGCAGGGAATTTACCACCATCTTGAATGAAGTGACGGTAGCAGAACACAGGAATGATCATCGCGATAACAACCAGACCAGTCATCAGCGTACCGGCGCCCCAAACGTTGGCACCTGCACCCAGGAATACTAGGTTAACGAAGGACAACAGAACACCAACAGCCAGAATCCAGGTAGGCGCTCTCCAAGGACGGTGAACGTGGGCGTTGTCGATACGGTGAATCCAGCCTGCGTTCAGGTTCAGGAAGTTGAAGATAATGTAACAGCAGTTAGAAACGGCCAGCACAAACAGGTAGTCAGACATCAACAGCAGAACGATATTGAAGCCAAGGTCAGTCCACATAGCGCTAACTGGCGCACCATGGTGGTTAACTTTAGACAGGTACTTAGGCAACCAACCGTCAACAGAACCCTGATACAGAGTACGTGAAGAACCCGCCATAGACGTCATGACCGCCAGGATCAGAGCGAAAATCAACATGATCACAACGATATTGCCGATGAAAGCACCACCGCCAACCATTGCGGCCATTGCTGCTGCAACGCCAGTACCGTCAACGATACCTTCATCCAGCATACCCTCTACACCCAGAACACCCTGGAAGGAAAACGGGATAACTGCATAGGCAAACAGACACAACAGGCCAGCAAAGAAGATCGCTTTGAAAGTATCTGTTTGTGGGTTTTTGAACTCACTGGTGTAACAGATCGCAGTTTCGAAAGCATAGGTAGACCATGCCGCGATGAACATACCACCCAGGAACAACGTCCAGCCATCAATATCCCATACCCACTTAGTAGCGTCCATGATGATATTACCATCAGCACCATACGCGATAGGCGCGAATGGTGAGAAGTTAGCTGCAACAATGTCGCCGCTTACAATAGGTACAATACCGATCAACAATAGTGGTACCAGTACCGCCATCGCCATAACTGTCTGGATTTTAGCCAGACGAGAAATACCGTGGTGTTGTGCGAAGAACACAGCAATCAGGATTGCAGAACCCAGAACAAAGGTAGAGTTGATACGCAGACTCAGACCTTCTTTCAGGCCGCTTAGGTCTAACAGAGTGATCTGCCAAGCAACAATCGCAGCATCAGCGGGGAACAATGCGTTGAGGATGTAACCTGCCGCAATACCCACACCAATCGCCAGTACAGGTGACCAAGCCACCCAGTTACACCACACCGAAATCGGCGCGATAAACTTGCTGTAACGCAACCATGCAGCCGCACCATATACAGATGCACCACCAGATTTGTTCGGAAACAGACCTGCAATTTCAGCGTAAGTAAACGCTTGCAGGAAACCGAAACATACAGAAATGATCCATACCAACCAAGAGGGCACACCTACTGTTGCAGCAATGCCACCAATTGAAAAAAGTACCAGAGCTGGTACACCTGCGGCAACCCAAAAGGCGCCCTTCCAGGTAATGGAGCGTTGAAGGCGACCTGACTCTTCGCCTGCGCCCGCAGCTGAGCTTAGGCCCGCTACTGCTTGTTCTGTCATTACTACTTCCCCTTAAATACTTATTTTATTTTAAAAAATCACGACTTTTAAAAATCGACGGGGGAGAATAATTGTGAGTACGCCAAATGTCCATGATCTAGACGCACAAACACCCAACAAATGGATATATTTTTTTAACCACAAAGAGGTATATAGGTATGCTCCGCTGAATAACGATCATTGCAACCGCCTAAAAAGCACCAACATTAAAAAGGGCTACCCTTAGGCAGCCCTTTTTAATCGGTTAAACCTTTAACAGGCTCGACCCCAGCAATTCACAAATGAATTACTAGCAAGCAGTATTAGCCAGCAATCGCTGCGGCACCTGCTTTTGCACACTCGTCATCCTGCTCAGGCAGACCACCACCAATGCCAATCGCACCAATGATATTGCCGCCACGAACGATAGGCACAGCGCCAGCTGTTGGCAATACGCCACCAGGAATTACGCTTGGTAGCGCATCAAAGAAGTGTGGGTTGATGCCTCGGCCATTAACCATGTCCATCGTTGACTTTTTGTAAGCAGCCGAAGTTACTGCTTTAGCAAAAGACGTATCAAAGGTATAGAAACCTGAACCGTCAGCACGTGCAGACAACACCAGTCGACCAGCTTCGTCTACGATAGTCACGCCCATTTTGGCACCAATTTCGTCAGCCTTGGAAAAAGCGGCCTGAAGCGCCTCTTGCGCCAGTTCCTGAGTCATTTCAATCATTGCTGTCACCCGCTTAGTTAAAGGTATTATGAAAAATCCGGGCGCCATTCTCTAGTAAAGCGGGCAAAATATCCATTCCGTTAGTTAGTTAGTTCAACCACCATAAGCCAAGCCACTATCAGTCCAGTGAGCTTGCATAAAGAGCCGCGATCAAATCTGACTGAGTGATCATACCCACCAACCCATTATTTTCATCCACCACAGGAACATGGTGCATACCTTTATCCGAGAGCAAAGGTACGAGCGATGCAATCAAGCCATCCTGTCGCACAGTAAACGCTGGCGAGGCCATGATATTACCGACTCGAGGAGTATCAGAGCCTTCTTCGCCCTTCACAAAATCCTCCAACCGCCCGTAAAGGTCTTCATAGCCCTTTAGATCTACACGCTTTAGGTAATCAACCAACGATATAATACCAAGCACCTTCCGTTGCTCATCGATAACTGGCAACAGCTTAACCTTGTGCTTGCGCAACAGCCCCCAGGCATCATCCAGTGTTGAGTCAGTGGTCACCGCCACCACATCACGAGACATAATGTCTTGGCAACTCACCTCTCCGACTCTACGGGTATATGCCTTTTGCTGTGCCAATCCATACACCTGAGTCAAATCCTTTTCGGTCACATCCAAATAGGCGTCAATATCTTTTAACGCGCTTTTCAGGTCATCCGGCTGAATACCCAATCGCGCTAACGGGCTGGCATCGCCATGCTTATGAATAGGATCAGAGGTTGGCGCGGGGCGAGAGGGATATTCTTTTTTCAGCCACCAGCGATGAAATAAAATGGCCAGAATCACCAACAGCGTCATATTGGTTAATACGGGGAAATAGGCAAAGTGAAAGCTGCCTACGGCCTCCGGGCCAACAATGATAGGCATCATCGCTGTTGCACCTGCAGGAGGGTGCACTGCCCCAAAAAAAAACATCGCAAAAATACAAAGGGAGATACCAATGGCCGCCGACCAATATAACTCCAATGGCAGATAAGCACAGCCCACACCAATAACCGCTGCCGCAAAATGTCCCATTAGCATCGGGTACGGTTGAGAAAAGGGGCTTGTAGGGACAAGGAAAACCAGCACGATACTGGGACCAAGTGACGCCACTAGTAGTAATTTTTGAAAACCTGGGGTTATTCCGCTACTGACCACACCAATCAAAAGCATTGCCACAAAGGATGCCAGCAGCGCCAACCACTGATCCTTACGCTGCATTGCGCTCGCAACAGGCGTTCCAAATAAACTAAAAAAATCCTTCAACATTACCGTCAACTATCCAGAAACAATAAGGGCGTATGATTTACCCGAAAATCCCCAGCTGACATTATGACGCGCCACATCTTTATGAGATTGATTTCAGTCAAGCGATGAATTTCTATTACGAATACTACCCCTGCACAGTCTTCAACCACTGCTTAGGCGACAACCCTTTTTTTTTGCGGAATACTCTGCCCAGAGCCGAAGCACTGTCATAACCTACCGCATTAGCAACCAAGTTTACGGGCTTGCCTTTTTTTAACAGGTTCTGCGCCACAGCAACGCGCCATTCAATTAAATAATCCCCCGGCGACTGACCCAATAGTTCACGAAATTGTTCCGCAAAAGTGGATCTAGACATATGCGCTAATGACGCCATAGTTTCCAGTGTCCAAGCGTTTTCTGGAGACTGGTGCAATGCCGTAATCACATTTGCCAATTGCGGGTGGGATAAGCCCGCCAACATTCCCTGCGCTAACGTTCCCGAATCCATCACAAAACGAAGTAATTGAATCAGGAAGATTTCAGTTAAACGATCCATCATGGCCTGCCGCCCACTTCGTTCGTGGAAAGCCTCATCAAACAACCCTGCTGTACTGGACTCCAACAATGGAGAATCTGCTAACGGGATCACCACTATCTCCGGCAATGCGTTGGCCAGCGGGTTATTGGGGCCCGTACCGTATTGAATCGTTGCACACACCACTTTCGCCTTATCATCCTCACTGGCAATTAACTGATGCCGCATCGGTTTCGGATAAAAAAGCAGCGAAGGCTGATCAAGTTTAATTCGACGCCCTCGTCCATCAACTACCTCTAAACGGCCGCTGTTAAGTAAATGTAGATGGCCCTCCGTCGCATCAGGATCGTCAAAATCAGAGAGCCCGCACAGCCCTCCGGTATAGAACACCCCCGCTGAAATTGAAAAACGATTAAGAATGGCTGATAGCTTATCCATACAAAATTTCCGGACGATTGGTTTATTTGTACGGACGATATTATCCCTTTCGTCCAACGGTTGTCACTATAGTTAACCCCGTACACAAGAACTAACGTTTAAACCCTCGGAGAAGAAAACAATGCTTAAGAAATTTATTAGTGCCGCCGCAATCAGTTCCGCTCTATTAATGAGCAGCTTAACAAGCGCAGCCGATATCGACGCCAATGCCGACATTAACGACATTGCCATTAAAGGTTATGACCCGGTTTCCTACTTTATGGACAGCAAACCAATGATGGGTTCCAGCGACTACACGGCGACGCATAAAAATGCTATTTACCAATTCGCTTCCGCTGAACACCGCGACGCGTTCCGCGCCAACCCTGAAAAGTTTGCACCTCAGTTTGGTGGCTTCTGCGCCTTTGGTGTTACCAAGGAACGTAAGTTCGATACTGATCCAACAGCCTGGAGAATAAACGACGGAAAACTGTACTTAAACCTGAACAAAAACGTTCAAAAACTATGGCTGAAAGACGTACCAGGAAACATCGTATCTGCTGATGGAATCTGGCCAGAAATCAAAAGCCACACTGATGCTGTTCTGGAAGATCGTTAATCACCAACTGAGCACATGATGAAACCTATTGATCTGAAAGAAGTAACTGAACTAGCCCCCATTATCGAGCAGAATCCATGGGTGTTAGTAAAGTTCTCAGCCGCTTGGTGTGAACCCTGTCAGTCGCTAAAACCTGTTTTTAACAGGCTCATTCAGCAACGCCCAGAGTTGCAAAGCGTCAGCGTCAATGTCGACGTGTATCCTGAACTAACCCGTAACTGTGCGGTCCGTTCAGTGCCCACCCTGCTGTTATTCAAGCAGGGGGTTGTTGTCAGCCAGTTATCAGGTTTGCAAAGTGAAGAGCAAATTAACAGCTGGCTGAATCAACAGATTGAACCCTTTTAATATTGTGGAGAGTTACCCATGAAACACGCATTAGTTATTTCCGCCGCATTGGCTGCCACTCTGGCAGTAGGCACAACACTTTCAACAACCGCTGCAGCTGCCGGCAAAGAAAAATGTTATGGCGTCGCATTAGCAGGACAAAATGACTGCGCTAACCTATCCGGCACGCACTCCTGCGCAGCTCAGGCAACTGCCGACAATGCACCTGACGAATGGAAAATCGTGCCTAAAGGTACCTGTGCAGACTTGGGCGGCATGAGTAAAAAAGAAGCCAAAGCAGCCTTTAAAGCAGCAAACGGTTAATAACGAAGCTGAGCAAATAAAAGGGTTAGGGTTAAGGCATGACACACAATCAGCACACATCATCTGAAATTTCCATTGGCGTCGGTTTACGTCATGGCCATTATTCCGACGCCTTAACCCACCCCAAGGCTATCGATTTTATCGAAGTGCATGCCGAGAATTTTTTTGCCGATGGCGGTGCAGCTAATGAGGTATTGGCTGAGGCTGCTCAACACTATGCTATCAGCCTACATGCCACCACACTGGGATTAGGCTCAGCCCGCGGCATTCCCGACCAACCGTTACAAAAACTACAGCAGCTGATTGAGCGCACCCAGCCGATGCTGGTCTCTGATCATGCCTGCTTCACTTGGTCATCCCTGCAGGACTCGTCACAGAATTTTCCCGTACACGCCGGCGATTTATTACCCTTTGCGTTTAATGCCAATACCCTCGACATCATCACTGAAAATGTTGAGCGCGTTCAGCAACATATTTCACGCCAACTGCTGGTGGAAAACCTGTCCGCCTATATCACGCCGAAGGGCTCCGACATGAGCGAAGTCGAGTTTCTGACCGAGCTCTGCCTACGTGCTAACTGCCGCTTACTTCTGGATCTCAACAACTTAGTAGTCAACGCAACCAATGCCGGTGACGCAGATATTTTGCCCACAGTGGTTCATTACATAAAACAGATTCCGCCACGGTTAGTCGGCGAAATTCATCTAGCGGGTTGCGCACCCCCATTACCCGGCATGCCGATGATCGACGACCACAGTCAGCCAGTACCGCAGGTTGTTTGGGATGCCTATCGCATCGCGTTACAACGCTTTGGCGCCGTGCCCACATTAATTGAATGGGACACCGCACTACCCTCCTGGAATACGCTGACCGATGAGGCCGTCAAAGCGCGCGTCATTGCAACAGAGGAGCTTGCCCGCGATGTCGCTTAGTAAAGAAACTCTGGCGCAATCAGCGCTGATCAGTGCCATTTATGATCGAGAAGACGCTTCTGCCTTTAATGCGCAAGGTTTAGCTGTTTATCAACAAAGCCTATTAGCCAACGCCAAACACGCCCTGGAAATCAGTTTCCCCAGCGTTTGCCAACTGGTGGGCGATGAATTCTTCTCGCAGCTGTCCCATAAATTCCTGCATGCTCACCCATTAATAGCAGGAGATTGGGGCGAATGGGGGTGCAAGCTGCCAAGCTGGATAGCCAGTCGCACCGATTTAGCTGAGTACCCCTATCTCGGTGATTGCGCTCAACTGGACTGGCAATGTCATCAAAGCGAACGCGCGAGTAATTGCACTGCCGAGCTGGACTCACTGCAGCTATTAGCCGAGCACGATGCTTACCAACTCAAAATCAAACTTTGTAGTGGTGTTTCAATTTTTCCCTCTATGTATCCGGTTGTGGATATATGGAACGCTCATCACGCGGTCGACAATGAAGCTGAACAGTTTTCTATAGCCGCTCAAAGTATTACCGAGAAAAAACCACAATCAGCCCTTATTTGGCGCCCTGAATGGAAAGCCAAGGTTAAAGAAATTACAGCAACAGAATATTTATTCCTGCAACACACACTGGCTGGTAAATCCATTGGCTACACGCTGGACGCCCTTGCCAACACGGATTTCAGTTTTGAATCATGGTTGCCGCAGGCACTGCAAAACGGCCTGCTTTGCGGCATAGAACCACTCACCAACAACACGCTTTGAGGACATCATTATGAAAATATTATTAAACGGCTACTTCTCCATTACCAACGCACTGGACAAGCTGTTCTGCTTTTTAAAACCCGTCGCACTGCTGGCAGCGCGTTTATATGTCGCCTGGGTTTTTTTCGCCTCTGGTCTGACCAAACTCAGAGACTGGGACAGCACCCTATTTTTATTTGAGGAAGAGTATGCTGTGCCATTTTTAAGCCCAGAATTGGCCGCTTACTTAGGCACCGGAGGAGAGCTAATCTTACCCGTACTGTTAGTACTGGGCCTATTCAGCCCTATCGCAGCCATTGGCTTATCCGTTTTTAACGTTGTCGCCGTAATCAGTTTGGAAGAGATCGCACCCGCCGCATTTTCCACGCATGTCGTATGGGGCTTATTGCTGGCACTGATTGTTCTTTGGGGACCTGGGCGAATTTCCAGCGATAGTCTGCTGAAAAAACTCGCTTACAATCGCTAATCTAGCCCTTCGCTAACTGCTGTTTAAACAATTTAATTAGCAATTCGATATTGGCCGTACCTCCATAATTAAGCCGAGTAATAAAAGCCAGCTTGCGGTGCGGGCCAGCTTCATCCAGCGGTACGGCTTTGATTTCAGGGTTATCGACAACCAATTGACCAATGGCCATTTCTGGTACCAGCGTTACACCCATGCGCCCCGCCACCATTTGCACTAAGGTCGGTAAACTGGTGCCCGCTAGTGAGGCTTGGATTTCAGTCGCTTGTAATTTACAGGCTGCCAGCGCGTGATCCGTTAAGCAGTGGCCATCCCTGAGCAATAATAAGGGTGCGTCTTTTAATTGATCCGTGCTAATTTTCTTCAGTGGCGAATAATCACCCTGCTTGTTCACAACCACCTGAAAGTTTTCTTCCCAGAACGTAAAGGCATGTAAACCGCCAGTATCGTAGGGCAAGGCTAAAATTGCCGTATCTATTTCGCCACTACGCACCTTTTCAACCAACACATGGGATTGTTCTTCCACCAAGGTCAATTCAAAATCCGGATACTGCCGACGCACCTCTGGCAACACTTTCGGCAACAAATACGGGCCAATGGTTGGAATCACCCCCAGCGTCATTGGGTGGTTAAGTGGTGCTTTCTGGCTTTGTGATAACTGATAAAGTTCCTTCACCTCCAGATTAATCACTTGCGCCTTACGAAGGATAATTTCACCCAACGGCGTCACCAATACGCGCTTGTTATCACGTTCAAAAATTTGCACTCCCAGCTGAGTTTCCAACTCAGCAATCGCCGTACTCAAGGCAGATTGCGAGACTGCACATAAATCCGCCGCTTTTTTAAAGTGCAACGTTTTCTGTACCGCTGTCGCATAGCTTAGTTGCTTTAATGTAATCATGCCGCCACCTTGGTTCTCAAAAACAGATCGATTTTTATGTATTGTTCGATTTATACGAACAATAGTCCGCACTACATTCTCAATCAACCGATAAAAGCTGCATTTAAAAGAATCCCAAATCCAGAAAAGGTGCTAGTTTTATATTAAAGGCCTCCGTCAACAACACTTCGTGGCCAACCACCCAATAAGAAGGAATTTATGACAAAAGTCCCACACGCCACGATTCGCCCAAAAATCACACTTAACTTATTGTCACAGAGCGAAATTTCCGGACTAAGTTCTCCAGAAGAAGATGTGTACCAGCTGTACCGAGACTGTGCATTAGCTATCCTCAATACCGACACTGAGCAAGATGACGCCTCTAAGATTCTCGCTGACCATTCTGATTTTGATATTAGTATTATCCCTCAGTCACGAGGCGTAAAACTTGAAATCCGCAACGCCCCGGAGGCTGCCTTTGTTGATGGAGAGATGGTTACAGGTATTCGTAAACACCTGTTTTCCGCGCTACGTGATATCGTCTTCACCGAATTCAAAGCCCACGGAGAACACCGCTTTAATCTTAACGATTCAGCTGGCATCACCGATGCTGTCTTCAGGATTTTGCGTAACGCAAACACTGTCAAACCAGACGTGCAACCAAATCTGGCGGTCTGCTGGGGTGGCCACTCCATTCCTCGCGAAGAATATGATTACTCAAAAGAGGTTGGTTATCAGCTTGGCTTGCGTGGTGTAGACATCGTCACCGGATGTGGAATCGGTGCTATGAAAGGCCCGATGAAAGGCGCCGCCGTTGGCCACGCCAAACAACATATCGATAACGGTCGTTACATTGGCATCAGTGAACCAGGCATTATCGCCTCGGAATCACCCAACGCGATTGTTAATGAATTGATCATCATGCCGGATATCGAAAAACGTCTGGAAGCCTTTGTGCGTCTGGCGCATTGCATCATAGTGTTCCCCGGCGGGGTCGGCACAGTAGAAGAGGTGCTGTATCTGCTCAGCATTTTGACGCACCCGGATAACCACCAGTCACTGCCGCTATTCTTCACCGGCCCTTCATCGCGTACTGAGTATTTTGAAGAGCTGGATCACTTTCTGCGCACCACACTCGGCGATGAGGTCACCCCGTTCTATCAGATTATTACGGGAGACTCTGCCGAAGTGGCCCGCCAAGTTAAGGCCAGCATCGATCAGGTGCACAGCCAACGTAGTGAGAAACAAGAGGCCTATTACTTCAACTGGTCACTGAATATCGATGAGAACCTGCAAGTACCTTTCATCCCCACTCATGGCAACATGGCGGCGCTGAAACTGGATTTTGAATCACCGATTCATCAACGCGCCGCACAGTTACGTGCTGCCTTTTCAGGGCTAGTGGCAGGCAACGTTAAAGCCTTCGGCATTGAGCAAATCGCTCAACATGGCCCCTATAAAATTAGCGGGGACGAAACCATTCTCAGTGAAATCGATAAACTGCTACGTAGCTTTATTCACCAAAAGCGTATGAAACTCGGTATCAGTGAAGACAACTACGCACCCTGCTACGAATTAGTGCAACCTTAAAAAGTTAAGCTCGGCAATAAACACATCAAAATACAAATGAGGGCCAGCCCCTCATTTTTGTATCCCTTTATTCTTCCTGTTCGAACGCATTATCCAGATTACGGTAGTAGGCAATGCACTTGGTACAAATGCCGTTTTTCTCAGCCCACTCTGGGTGTTCCTTGCGAATCACATCCAGCAACCACTGTTCGGTGATGTGCTCTATAGAATCGATTGGATTATTGCATAATGGGCAGACATCTACATTTTGCATAACAAAGCCCTTATCTGACACTGGTAGTCGATTAGGTTTGTTTTTAAACCTAAGGTTCCTAACAGAGAAAAGGATAACTTAAGCCAATCTCAGCCTTATAATGATAAATCATCCGTCTGTTTCATATTACTTACCTCCACCAGACAGTCATGACAAAGGCAACCATCCCAGTTTTCAGCAACAAACTCCTGCTGCGATTCTGTCAGCCGCACATCACTACAATGACAAAGCAAAATTGAGCCCATCTTGCATTCGAAGTCTTTATGACAGCGGGGGCAGCTGGTTTTTTCATGTTTTGGCATAAAGATGAAAGTCCAAAAGAGTGTGAGTTCCGGATCTAGTCCGGAATGACGACAGATTTACTTATACGACCTTTGCTGAAGCCAATCAATGACTTGGCTCAGTTTCCAGCTCATCTTCAGTTTTATAATTCCCAGCCAGCCACAAATACACACTGGGCAGTACAAACAAGGTGAACAACGTACCGATAAACATGCCCGCCACCAAAATAGTGCCGATACTGTTTCGCGCTTCGGCGCCTGCACCTGTTACCAGTACCAGCGGGAAGTGGCCGAGAATGGTGGCGGCGGTGGTCATCAATACCGGGCGCAGCCGAGTTTGCGCAGCATTGGTGATGGCGTCGACTTTTGAGAAGCCCTGCTTCTGCAAACCGTTGGCGAATTCGGTGATTAAAATACCGTTTTTGGCGACTAGGCCGACCAGGGTAATAAAGCCAATCTGGGCGTAGATATTAATGGTGGTGAACTCAAAATAGGTGAACAGCAGCGCACCGGACAGCGCTAGCGGCACGGAGCCCACCAGCACCACCAATGCCGAGCGGAAGCTGTTGAACTGAACCACCAACACCAGATACACGGCGCACAACGAGATCAGCAATACGCTGAGCATGCTGTTGCCCTCTTTTCTGAGCTGGCGTGATTCTCCGGCGTAATCCACTGAGTAGTTGGCGGGCAGAATATTTTTAGCCGCCTGTTCAAAGGTTTGTAGCGCCTGATCCTTAGTCACGCCGGGTACCACACCGGCATAGATGCGGAAGGATTGCTGCTGATTGAATTTCGCCAGCGCGCGGGGAGCGGTTTCACGCTCCAAACTGGCGATAGAGCTAACCGGCACCAGCGCGCCAGAGGGAGTACGCAAATGTAATTGCAGTAACGTTTCCGGCTGACTACGGGCGGCGTTTTCCACCATAGGAATCACTTCATAAGACTTACCGTCGGCGTTGAAGCGGTTAACGTCCTGATCGGAAATCAGCGCCGCTAGCTGGCTGCTGACACTTTCCACATCCATACCAAGATCGGCAATGCGGTCATGATTCAGGTTAATGCGCACCTGCGGCATATCGACCTTGAGGTCAGTATCCACATAAAGGAACTGATTGGCCTCGTAACCTGCCCAAATCAGCTGCTGCGCAAAGCCCTCCATGTTCTCGTAGCTGTCGTTTGATTTAACGATAAATTCAACATCAAACTGTCCCGCCGTAGGCAGCGGCGCCCAAAGAATCGGTAACACCCGCACGCCGGGAATGGTGCTGAGTTTACCGTACACCTCGGGCTGCTTTTCCTGCACACTAAAGTCGCGCTCGGAATAATCAACCATTTCCAGACCGCCAAAACCACTGTTGGGCGAGATAAGCTGCCAGATGGCATTCAGGCCTTCCGTATCACTGACAAGGTCAACCACCTGCTCCATGTAACTGGAGGTATAGCTCAACGAAGCTTCCGGCGGCGCCTGCACCACCATAATAATGCCACCCTGATCCTCAACCGGCGCCAGCTCTTTGCTGGAGAAGAAATACAAAGGCACCATCAGTAATGCGATAAACAAACCCAGCACCAGAACCTGCGCCTGCCAACCCAACATGGCCGTCAGCAGACGCCCATAGAATTCGCGCAACCGATCAAAAGCCTCATTCACTTTTCGCGTTATGGTGCTTTCCTTGCCCTTATCGGCGCACACCCAGGCACTCATTATCGGCGACAACGTCACGGCGACAATGCCGGAAATAATCACTGCAATCGCCAGCGTAAAAGCGAATTCTTTGAACAGCGCTCCCGTTAAGCCGGAAACAAAGCCAATCGGTGCATACACCGCCGCCAGCGTTACTGTCATGGCAATAATCGGTGACAATAACTCGCGCGAGCTTTCCAACGCTGCCTGCATACGCCCGTGGCCTTCACGCATGTGACGAGCGACATTTTCAACCACCACGATGGCGTCGTCGACTACCAGCCCCACCGACAACACGACCGCCAGCACGGTAAGCAAATTCATAGTGAAACCCATTGCTGCCATTGCGGCAATGCTGCCCAAAATGGAAATGGGAATGGTCACTAGCGGCACCAGTGCAGTGCGAACTGAGCCCATCATCAACAGCACCACAATGCCCACCAGCGACACGGTTTCGAACAAGGTGATGAAAATTTCCGTGAGGGCATTACGCATGTAAACCGTGCCGTCATAGGCCATGGACAGCTCCATACCTTTGGGCAGTCCGGTGTTAATTTTCGCCATGCGTTCGTAGACCTGATCGCCAATATCAATTTCATTGGCACCCGGCAACGGCCAGACAGCAACATACACGGTACGATCCCGATTTAGGCGGGCGTCATCCTGTTTACGGTCTTCCCCCAATTCGATGCGAGCAATATCTGACAAACGAATCAGACTGCCTTCGCTTTCACGAATAATCAGTCGCTCAAATTCTTCAACGGTGGTGAGAGTCGCGTTGCTCAGCAAATTAATACGTTGCTGCTTGTTTTCCGTTCGCCCAATGGCAGCCACTACGTTGTTGCCACGCAGAGCATTCAAGACATCATCAGCAGCCAGGTTAAAAGCTGACATTTTGCGTGGATCAATCCACACGCGCATTGCAGGATTACGTCCGCCCTCCAGCGAAATACGTTGCACGCCATCGATTGAGGACAGCAGAGGATTAACTTCACGCACCAGAAAATCCGTTAATTCTGCCCGCGAAAGACGATCGCTTAGCGCGCTCAGGTACATCACCGCGTAAGGGCGGTCGGTGCGCTGAACTTGAATGGCAGGGTCTTTAGCAGCGACAGGTAAATCAGAGCGAATTTCATTCAGTCGCGCAGACAACTCGGCCAGCGCACCGGTACTACTAACGTTTAAATCCAGCCAGGCGGTGACCGTGCTCGTACCGGCCGTGGTATTTGAATCGACATAATCCACCCCGGGAATAGTGGCAGCAACACGCTCAATCGGCTCACTGACAAAACCCTGCACCACATCGGCAGAGGCACCTGGGTAGGCCGTATTGATAATGATCGCCGCACTTTCAATTTTGGGAAATTGCAGCACCGAAATTTTAACTGCAGCAAAGGCGCCGATCAGCAGAAAAGCCAGCGAGATGACAATCGCCAGAATAGGCCGTCGGACGAAGATATCCATTACTGCTCTGCCTTATTCGCGGCCGTTTTCGGTTCTGCTGAGGGGAGCATTGCTAAAAAAGTTAGTAATCCATCACTGAGCTTAAAAGCTCCGGCGGACGCGATTCGCTGCCCCGCCTCAAGCCCGCTTTTTATAATCATTAGTTCACCCAGTTGGTCACCTAACATGACGGGCTGGCGTTGAGCTCGATAAGCGGGCGGCATGGCCGTTGTTTTATCTTTATTAAGCACGTACACATAGGTTCCAGCGCTGCTATACAACACTGCAACAGCAGGAATCGCCAATACACTTCGAGCCTCTGCGACGGGAACCTTCACACCAACAATAGCGTTCGCTAACAAACCCGATTCACCTCTTTTGACCTGAGCCCTGTAGCGAAGACTACGTGACTCAGCGTTCATCACTGATTCGCGAGCAATCACCGGCGCAGAGAGTGGAACCCAACCCGTACTTAATGCATCAGCTCCCTCAGACAGAGAGGCAATCACCACACTCACCTCACCAGGCAGCGCTGTGTATATTTGCGGCAGACTGAAATCCACCCAGAGAAAATCCTGTACGCCAACCAGCGTGGTAATGAGCGTATTTTCTTCAAGGTACTGACCCGCATCAAACTGGTGTATTCCGGTAATGGCATCAAAGGGGGCGCGTAATGTCCGTTTGGCAATACTTGCCTGGATCATGGCCTTGTCGGCCTTTGCCACTCTTAACTCAGCGACCGCTTTGTCATACTGATCCTGACTGACGGTTTTTGAATCGCGTAATTTTTTGATGCGCTTCTGCGTAGACCGTGCCAGCTCGGCACGGGCAATAGCCGACTGTAACTGCGCCTGCTCTTCACTGATATTCAGCTGCAGCAGTAATTGCCCCTTTTTAACCTGGGCGCCAGATTCAAAACCAACCTCGGCAACTGTGCCCGCCACCTCATTTCGCAGTTCAACATTTTGTGGTGCAACCACTTGGCCTAACACGCTTACCGACGGCTGATATTCGATAAGCTTAACCGCAGCGTCAGATACCGTTTCCGAATACTCCGGTGCGCTAGCCGCAGCTTCCTCAGCAGCCTTGTTATCCAGCATTTTGTAACCTATCAACACCCCCGCAATCACTACGCAGGCCAGCAGGGTTAAAATCCATTTTTTTATCATAGCGAATTCTCTTTAGCCGTCATTTGGCTCATCTGAATATCTGGTTACACAGCTCTGCATGTCTTATTAGCGCAAGCCTTCTTGCTCAAGCACTTGGCACAGGTCAGTAATACCCTGTTCTGTGAGCGGTTTTTTCCACTGGTAACTATTAAGTAAGCGCTGGACAGTTTTAATAAATGGGGCATCAACAGACAACGGAAATGGCAAATCATCCAGCTCTCCAATCATGCCACGAGCATGGCGCTGGAATGCCACTTGGAAAAAACCCACATTCATTGACCAGATAGCCACTAGAATTTCTTCCACCACGGCTTCAGAATTCTGTCCATTCAGCGCCAGTTCACCCGAATCAACCGCCGCAGAAATTGCATCACGGAATAGCTGCTCAAGTGGTTCTTCGACACGCACCATTTTCTCAATCCAGCCATTAGAAGCCCGCTTTAATACCGCCTCATTGCCGATCATCATTTCCAAATGAGCGTCAAAAGAATAGAGCTGATATTTCTCTGGCGTCATTAAACCTATGCCCAACAACTTCTCCGGCATGGTTAACGGCAGCGCCAAAAAATGCTCAAACACCTGCCGTAGGTTTTTAAACATATCCGTCGCCAGAGCAATCAAGACATCTTCTTTGGTTTGAATATGTTTATAAATAGATCCCATCGATAAGCCAGAAACCTTAGCAATCGATGACATGGTGAAATCCATGAGGGATGTATCTGCAATGCACTGCGCGGCTGCAGTGAGAATTTTTTCTTCCTGTTGCTGAGGAGAAAACTTGGGGGCAGGTGCCATAACAATCCAGTAATACTATTCGAACGAGATTCGAATAGTATTACCAGCAGCTCGTTTTATCAATACGTATAACACACCCCTCTTAGTTTACGGTCTATAAAGATCCGACTAAAAACACTTTAGATGGAAACCCTAATAGTGATAACGGGTGTGATATTAACCTCTAACCCGGTTGCTAGCAGGGCCTACAATTGCATGTCCTTTTCAGTTTATTATCTAAAAAACGAGAATTTAAAAAATGCTTCGGTCGCGCCTAAAAAACTAACCATTATCTTTATTGGGGTATAACTTCTTAACTGATTGAGGTCCTCTTGAAGCGGCATCCACCACATAACAATTACGCCCCGCATCCTTAGCCTTATAGAGTGCTCGATCCGCACGTTCAACCAAGAGTTTACTGGTGCCTCCCATCTTTTTGGGCTCCACTGAGGCAACGCCAAGACTGGCTGTCACGTAATCACTGGTGATGCTTCCTTCATGAGAAATGAACAAGCTTTCGATGCTTTTCTGCACCGAAAGCGCCAACTCGGCCGCCTGATCAATATCCGTCTCAGGTGAAATGATAATAAACTCTTCACCACCGTAACGCGCCACAAAGTCACCGCCACGCTTCATAATGACATCCAGCTCACTGGCGACTTTACACAAACACTCATCTCCGGCAGCATGACCATAGAGGTCATTAAATTGTTTAAAATGATCAATATCCAGCATCAGCACGCTCAACGAAGAGTTGTTTCGTATCGCACGCTGCCATTCTCTAGCCAGCACTTCATCAAGAAAACGACGATTTGGCAGCCCTGTCAAAGGATCAGATTTGGTTAATAACTCGAGTTTCCGATAGGCTTCATTCACTTCATACTGGCTACTCTCAAGTGCTTCGGCCATATCGTTAAACCCTTTGGCGACCGTACTCAATTCATCCTTGCCATGAATGCTAATACGATGACCGGTATTCCCCGAACCAATTCGCTTTGATGCTTTGACCAGCTCAACTAAATCACGCCTCAGCGCATAATAAAAACCTGTAAACAGGTAGAGTCCAATCAACAAACAGACGGCAATACTAATAACTAAGCTATTTCTAACCACCTCTAATTTTTCAATTCGTTTCTCAAGCAACGCATCCAACTCAAGCGTCGACAGGTCATACAATTCAAAGAGAGAGTCCACAGTTGCAGTTGCCAACTCAAGCCGTTCCGAGCCATCCCGCTGCGTCTCACGATTAAGCATTTCCGACGAAAAATTTGCCAGCTTCAGCAATGTTTTCTCAAGTTGCATACCCATTTTTTTACGCAGGTGTGGATTTTCCTGTAACACCTTGGATTGCACCTTGATAACCTGCGTTTGCTGGTTACGCAACATGCCCACCAGAGTCGGGATATGCAGAACTCCCTCCCCAAACACATTAATACCCTCGCCTGGGGAACTACTTAAACCACGCAATGTTTGCGCAGTGTTAATCATCTTCGGCACCTCATACACCGTCAACATCATTAGGTAATAGGTTTCAATATTGGGATCCAGCACCAACCCGGAGTTATCAGCTACTAGCACCATGGTTGCCAGCAGGTCTTCGATCAATTGAGTATATTTTTCAAACTGCTTGTCTGCAGGGGTGCTTGAGTCATTGCTGAGTATCTGCCAACGGGATTTAATCCGTGTCCAGTGTTCAGATATTTGCAGTTGTTTACCAAGACGCCAGTTAACCTGATCGACATCCTCAATGGCTCTTTCAACGCCTTGAAACAGCTGTTGTTTACGCGCCAGAAACTCTTGCTGATCTTTAGCCAGAGCGTAATTTACGCCTCGGTAAAGAGGCAACAGCTGTAGGAGTTTTTTCAATTCAACATTGTACCCAATGGCCCTTTTTTCCATTCGAGCCACTTCAATATCAGTATTAGCACGCTCAATAAACAGACCGGTCTGGAGGACCAGCGGGGCAAGCAGTAAAACGCTCAACAACACCATTTTTTTAGGAATGGAGAGGTTATGCAGCACAAGACTGGCTAACGTCAGAAACTTCGTCACTATTCAATTCCTTTGACTATGACTGAACCCCATATATCCCACTGCATAACAACCAACACAGCTGCTGACACTCAGGGTAAAAACGCTTCCAGTATCTGCTTATCAACAATAATTTTCAACGCCAAATGAGAGAGAACACGACATGGAATTCTATAAAAATATTCAAGTATTACTGACACTTACCTGCCTTGTGCTGTAACAGGCATTAACAGCCGGCAACAGGGCAATCACAAGGCTTACAGAAAAAACCCAGCAGAGAAAAAGCCGACCCTGTTAGGATAATCAGCAGAAAATTTTCTGTCGGTAAATTGGATGCCAGCCAGACTCACACATAAGGTTTGGTCCACCGACACCCAATCAAATATCTTTGCCACCTATAAAAAGGCATGACACTGGAGGCCTTGTACGATACCTTCTATGTCCCTGAAACTACTCTCACCGAAAATGACACTACAACCAGCGCTTACTCCATCACCATCGACAGTGCCGAAGCCTATACGGAATAACGGCCCAGCGCTCAGGACCCAAGGAGGCAGGATTTAATATCCGCCTCCAGCGTTGCCCAACTTTCAGCATTAGCCCCAATCACCTCAATACGACTATCAGGTGATTCGTCCAGCGCCATCACAGTCAGCACACCATCCACTTGGTTAAAAGCAAAAATTCCATTACTCGTGATAAACACGGCTTTCAAACGATCAGCATCGACACCCAATAAATGTGAATAGAGCAGTTCGTAATCAAACACAAAACGGCTATCGAATAACCAGCCGCTGCTAGCAAATTCACCACGTTTATTATCGATTCGCAGAAATCCACTTTCCGGAATTTCCGGCTGTGGCGGCAACATTGAAGCATCCGCATTATCTGGCATAGTATGCTGTTGCAGATGCCCGTTAAAGCTATTAGTTTCCGCCAACCATTCCAGCGATAACCGCCCTTGCTCAACTAAGTGCAAAGGTTTTTCCTGTAATTCGGGGCTGCTGGCGATGTAGATTTTCAATTTCTGTACATCTAACTCACCACAAACATCCGCCTTATTGGCAACCAGCACATCGGCAATCGCCAATTGCTGATTAAAGGTATCGTTACCTGTATACCTTTCATCGCTAATTTTACGCGCATCAACCAATGTAATCGTTGCACGCAAATCCAACACACCTTTGTAATTATCGCCCGCTAACACAGCCATTACTTCTTTGGGGTGCCCCAGACCAGTCGGCTCAATCAACAAGCGGTCCGGCTTAGCTTTGGCAAGCAACATGGTCAATGCCATCTGCATTGGCAGGCCAGCAGTACAACACATACACCCGCCAGGCACTTCACGGATAAAAACTCCTGGTTGCTCTGCGCCCTGTCCGCTAATCAAACTGCCATCAATACCCACTTCCCCAAATTCATTAACCAGCACAGCCCAGCGCTCACCCTCAGGCTTGCTCTTAAGCAAATACTGAATAGCGGTGGTTTTTCCAACCCCCAAAAAACCAGTGATAATATTTGTAGGTATATTTTCAATCATGTTGTCGTCATCTAACCGTTAAAAGCGGCTATTGTAGCTCAATAAGTGACTGCGCTGGACTCAATGTTTTGCCGCCTTATGAGAACGTATAATCCACTGCACAGCCATCTCTTCAACACCGAAAAACTGATCAAATAACACTACATCAATCGCTATCAGGGACGCCGATTTCTGGCAGTTGAACAAATATCATTCCTCAACATCGAATGGCGTTACTTCCGGAGCCCTAAAAACTTTTCTTGATATTCCTCTCAGGCAGAGTAAATATAAGTTATTACGGGCCACGCACCGCCACGCCCACCCTTTATTGTTTTTTCAAACTCGCCAAACTTATGGCAAAGGAGACTTTAGTAATGGGAAATCGTGTATCTGTACTTGAGAGCCGCCACGAAGCGCTTGGCGCAACGCTAGCAGACTGGAATGACATGGCTGTTGCCTGGACTTATGATACCGATCCTGACGGTGAAGCGGATGCCACGCGTAACGCAGCAGGCCTGATTGACCTATCCGCATTGCGTCGAGTACACCTGAAAGGGCCCGATGCCTTTGCCGCCGTTGACTACCTACTACCTCGCAATATGGATGTTATTTATCCCGGTAAATCCGGTTACTCGACTGTTCTCACGGTTGACGGGGGCGTTGCTGATGATGTGATTGTTTACCGCTTGGCGGATGATCACTTTATGATCGCTTACGGTACTGGCGAAACGGTACCTGCACTTATTAAGGCCGTGGCCGGTAAAAATCTCAACGTTGATTACGATGACGATACCCACATCATCTCCTTACAAGGACCTGCCGCCCATACTCTGCTCGACGCCAGCTCACCGGATGATATTGACGGGTTAAAATTTTTCCACCAGATAGAAACCACCCTATTCGACAAATCCTGCATTGTTTCACGCACTGGCTTTACCGGCGAACGCGGCTACGAAATCTTTGCCTCTGCAGACGTGGTGGGGGAGCTATGGGACGCCATTCTTGAAGCCGGTGCCGGCCAAGGCGTCAAACCTCTATCCTTTGTGGGGCTGAATATTCTGCGCATTGAAGCTGCACTATTGTTCCATCCATTCGATGTTTCAGAAAACCAAACACCCTGGGAAGCAGGTCTGGGTTGGTCGATTGGCAAAGAAAAAAACGATTACATCGGTAAAACCGCCTGCGAAGCAGCTCAAGGCAAAGAGCGCATGGTGCTTACCGGCATCGTAGCTGACGCAGACGTTGCTGTTGGAGAACCTATAGCTGGCAGCGAAAGAATCCACCTTGGCGGAGAGATGGTCGGTTATGTAACTGCCGCGCTGTATTCAACACGCCTACAACAATCTATCGCCCTCTGTTACCTAAAACCTGAAGCAGCAACTGAAGGCACTCAAGTTGAAGTCCGTGGCGCCATCAACTGTTCAGCAACCGTCAGCTCATTACCCTTTTACGACAAAGAAAAGTTAAAACCTCGCGGCCTCGTTTAACGCCAACAAATTCAAACACTCAATAAAAAGGGGCCATTTGGCCCCTTTTTATTGATCTTATAAACAACTAACTAGCAACACACAAATAGTCCTCAACTACGCCCCTCGGCCAACCAGCAACTTTCTGTCAAACCGCCACGACGATTAATCAAAATACATTTGTAAAAAATTTTGCAAAAAAAACGGGGATGACCTTTCGGCCACCCCCGCTTTCTTGGAGCTTATAAGACTAGGTCTTACAGACGGAACTCAAGTTCGTCGTTGTCGTCTGGGTTGTAAGCAACACCCCACACTTTCTGCTCACGCTTGAACGCTTTCTGGTGTTGTGGATCTTCATCTTCGATCTCACGAGCCAAACGGTGTCCATCAAAGGTAACATCAGCAATGATACGTGGAGCTTCTGCATCACCAAGAACCCAAATATCTTCAATACCGTTTTTCTCCCACTCGTCTTTACGAGCTTTCAATTCACGATACAAAGAGTCATTAGACT
>Ga0209292_1002390_pt1 | contig 21618 bp, 15 predicted proteins | sample GOMGulsemesocosm_2_FD_184634 | JGI IMG/M metagenome (GOLD analysis project Ga0209292, IMG submission 184634) | Methane-oxidizing microbial communities from mesocosms in the Gulf of Mexico - GOM9C Gulf of Mexico (SPAdes) (version 2) | ecosystem: Environmental > Aquatic > Marine > Cold seeps... | reverse complement strand
TTTACATCACCATTGATTGAGCCAGTCACATTTTTCATATTCTCTTGGCCAAACATTCTTGTGAGGTTATCAATAAAGTGTTCTAGCGCTAACCCTTCATCCAAAGTAATCTCAAGTACCGTATGAAGCGCTTGATAAAATAAGCCACGCTCTACGGTGTTATCATTGAATTGCAAAAATTCCTCAACCAATTCAATTGCCTCTTCAAGGCGACCTAAGGCAAGGTAAATAAGTGTTTTCAATTCAAGAATAGTTAACTGTCCCCAAACGGTATTTTCATCAAATTCAATACCAATTAAGGTTTTAATATCGGTATAATTGTCAAGTTGACTATCTTCCAAACGCTCTGCTAAATTCGAGAGTTCTTCATCACTTAACGAGTGAAGGTTCAAAATATCTTTGCGATAGTCCAAAGACTTATTGGTATTATCCCAAATAAGATCTTCAGCTGGGTATACTTCAGAGTAATCAGGTACAAGGATACGGCAGACATTAGCGCCTAGGCCATCAAAAACGGCAGTGTAAACTTCTTTACCGAGCTCTTTTAAAATCGCTAGTAAGCTTTCATTCTCTTCTTCATTACTACCTGAAAAATCCCACTCACAAAATTGATAATCATATTTAGTACTAAAGAAACGCCATGAGATCACACCTGTTGAGTCAATGAAATGTTCAACAAAATTTTCTGGTTCTTGTACTGCTAAACTGTTAAATGTCGGTCGAGGCACGTCATTTAACCCTTCAAAACTACGCCCTTGTAGTAACTCGGTAAGACTACGTTCAAGTGCGACTTCTAGGCTTGGATGCGCCCCAAAAGAAGCAAAGACTCCACCCGTTTTAGGGTTCATAAGCGTTACACACATAACCGGGAATTTCCCACCTAAAGATGCATCTTTAATCACCACAGGAAACCCCTGGGTTTCTAGCGCATTAATACCTGCTACGATGCTAGGGTATTTATCTAATACAGCTTGTGGTACATCTGGTAAAACAATCTCTTGTTCTATAATTTGTCTTTTCACCGCGCGTTCAAATATTTCCGATAAACATTGCACTTGCGCTTCAGCTAAATTATTACCAGCACTCATACCATTACTTAAAAATAAATTTTCAATAAGGTTTGATGGAAAATAGACAGTTTCACCATCTGATTGACGTGTATAAGGAATAGAGCAGATACCGCGCTCAACCATACCAGAGTTGGTATCAATCAAATTGGAACCACGTAATTCACCATCTGCATCGTAAATACCCAGACAATAATCATCTAAAATACCGACAGGCAGTGCATCATCATCTTCCAGTTCAAACCACTTTTCATTGGGGTAATGAACAAAATCACTGTTAGCTATCTCTTGACCAAAAAATTGATCGTTGTAGAAAAAATTACAGTTAAGACGTTCAATAAACTCCCCTAATGCTGAGCAAAGGGCACTTTCTTTTGTTGCCCCTTTACCGTTTGTAAAACACATCGGTGATGCCGCATCACGTATATGTAATGACCATACATTAGGAACAATATTACGCCACGAAGCAATTTCGATTTTCATACCAAGTTCAGCCAACATCGCCGTCATATCCGAAATAGTTTGCTCTAATGGTAAATCTTTCCCTAAAATATAAGTATTGGATTTTCCCGCAGCCCCGTTCATCAACATGGCTTGAGCGTCATCTTCTAAACTCTCTACCGCCTCAACTTTAAATTCAGGTCCAGTTTGCACGACTTTTTTCACGGTACAACGGTCAATCGATCTTAAAATACCTTTGCGGTCTTTTTCAGAGATACTTTCAGGTAACTCCACCTGAATTTGAAAAATTTGGTTATAGCGATCTTCTGGATCGACAATATTGTTTTGAGACAAACGAATATTTTCAGTTGGAATATCGCGTGAATTACAATAAACCTTTACAAAATACGCGGCACACATCGCAGATGAAGCTAAGAAGTAATCAAAAGGCCCCGGCGCAGAGCCATCTCCTTTATAACGAATTGGCTGATCAGAAATAACGGTAAAGTCATCAAATTTTGCTTCAATTCTAAGGTTGTCGAGAAAATTAACTTTAATTTCCATTGAATAGTTTCCATAGTCGTATGTTGCAATTGAAAATACCTTAGCCGTTTCTATTTGGACTCTAGTAGTAGTCAATCAACGGGTTTAACTTAATGGTGAGAATTATCTGCTTTTTTACTGGAATAGTCTTGAGTAAATAACAAAAATGAGCGAATTAGCTAATAATAAATTGGAATGATTGCCTGTGGAAAAGTATTTTTAAATATCGTTTGAATTTAATATCCCTAAAAGCAGTGTGCAAATTCTAGTATATTGAATAATTATTTCAAGTAAAAATGACTTTGGACTCGACTTTTAATTATTACGCTCACAATACAACCAAGTATTGTTCATGTGTTCGTCAGTACTTTTTAAATTACTTTCACATTTTTTGTGGGTAACTCTGTGGGTAGTATGTTTAAAGTATGCTGGAGACTAGATAAAATAAGGTATAAATTATCATGGCGGATTTATAGTCAGCTAGTAAGTTATATTGTTTTTTTCTTTAATAACTTTTTAAACAATGGCTTCTAATGAAAAAGGTTATCGCTCAATTGAAGGTTATTCTATATTGTGTATTCTTCGTGATTGTAAGCGGGAAGAATACACACATTAACATGGAATAAAAGTCGATATTAATACAGCTTGTCTATATATATGCGAATGAATAGCGACTTTCATTTGTTTCAAAGTTCAAGAAATTGCTGAAACCACCAAAAATAGGGGATTATTACTAATCAATAACATCCACTATTTTACAATGTATTATTGGCTGATAAAGCCTGATATACACCATTTGTCCAGCCAAAACCTTCTTGTACATCATATTCTCCCCCCTCGGCTTTATCACGTTGCTGACAAACGTTATATTTTTCCATCAACTTCCCTGTTTGGTTAAAATATGAGTTAACCGTATTAAGCCAGCGATATTGAATCATATCTGCTAAAGGTTTTTGTTGATATTGCAATAAGCCTTGAACGGTAAACCAATGCAAGGGGGCCCAACCATTAGGGGCATCCCATTGTTGACTGCTTTGATTACATGTAGTGATCAAGCCACCTTTTTGTAAAAACTCCTTTTGGATAACTTTACTTACCTGTTCTGCTTGTTTTGAATTCGCCAATTCAACAAACAAAGGTAAAACTCCAGCCAGTGATTTTACCAAACCGTGCTTTTTAGTATCCAAATCGTAGTCCATAAAGAAACCTACGGGTACAGACCACATATAACGATTGATTGCCTTTTTTCTTATCTCAGCCTTGTTTAAATAAATGTTGCTGCTTTCTTTATCGCCAAACTCCAAATAATAGTGACTAAGTAATGTCTCTTGTTTATATAGCAGGCAATTTAAATCAATAGGTAAAACCCGTGTAGTGCGAATTGAAGCTAATGAGCTCGTATCAGCTAACCACCGTGAGCTAAAATCCCAGCCTGACTCGCAAGCCGCACGAATATTACGATAAAACGCATCAGCATCGGTCGGTTTTGAGTTGTTCAACAATTCAATATCTTCACGATATGACTCTGGTCTTGGTGTACTATTTTCATCCCAATACCTATTTAGAAAGCTACCATCCGGCATTTTTACTACGCGCTTATATTCGGGGTTGTCATCAGATAAAAGTTCTGAGCCTTTCATCCAAAATTTATATTCTGTTTCAATTGCTAAAATGCACTTTGATAAGAACCCTTGCTCATTATTCTTAAAGGGTAGGAGTAATTCTGCCATCAAGCCTAAAATAGGTGGTTGTGAGCGAGATAAATAATAGCTTCTGTTGCCATTAGGAATACAGCCATAACAAGCTTGTAAATCTAAGAAGTTATTGAACATAGACTCAACTAAAGAAAAGCGGTTAGATTCTAACAAGCCTAATGCCGTAAAATAACTATCCCAATAATAGATTTCTCTAAATCGACCTCCAGGAACAACATATGAATACTTTAATGGTAACAATGAACTTAACTGTTCATTATCAGCAGGTTTTTCCAACTGTTGCCACAATGTTTCAATATGATCATTAATACAAACTTTATCACCAATAACAACTAAGTCTTTAACCTTTGGAATATCAAAATTCAAATCGACGAAGCGCCGTAAATTAAAATTCAACGAATCTTGTTTATCTATATTAAACTGCTGAATAATATCAAAAAAGGATCGTTTAGGTATCGCATCTGCAAAGGTTTTACTGTCGGCAAACAAGCCCTCTATCTGCACTGTTTTAAATAGCTCGCTTTCAAAAAACGTTAAACTGTCTTGACTTTGTTCTTTTAACGTATGGGATAATGTCATGGAATGAACCTTATGCTTACAGCTAAAGCGCCGCATTTTTTTGTGTTGAATTTTTAAAAAAGTACAAGCTAATCGCAATGAGGACCATAGGGATCAGAGATAAGTAAAAAGCTTTTTGTCCACCAAAAGCTTGAAAAGAAAATCCTGTAATAATTGAACCTGTTGTTCCTCCTAGAGCAGAGAATATTACAATTAAACCTGTCATAGCAGCATGCTTAGAACGTTCTAAACTACTTAACATCACCGAATTTAATACCGGATAAATTGGCGCCATCATTAAACCAATTAATGGCAATAGGTAGGCAACGGTTGGCGCATTAAATATACTCGTCACCCTACTTCCAGAATCTTGTATCGTTAATGGCAATATCATTAATATAATCAAAGCCATGCAAGCTAAACAGCTATTTAAAAATACATACCAATTGATATATCGTAATATTTGTCCAGCGAGCAATCGACCCAAAGCCAATGCTCCGGCAAAAATACTGGTCATCTGAACACTTACGTTAGTTGGCAGACCCAAAACTTCACTATTAAATGTCGGCAGCCAAGTACCGATCCCCTGCTCAATCAAAACATAAAGAAATACTGAAATAACAAATATCATGACTAATTTTTGATAACTCATTTTCATCATTTCAATAAAGCCAGACAATATATTTGACTGCGAATCTGTTGGTTCAACCTTAGTTATTGCAGAGCAAGAAACCAGTAAAAGTGTGATTAAAATCATAGCGGCTAAAGGGTAATAAACATCTAACCATTGCATTGACTTTGGTGCATCCGGGTCGACATATAAACTAAATAACCAATACCCTGACAGACTGCCTAACATAAATATTCCTTCAATCGTATTGAGCAATGAAGAATGCGATTTTACCGAGTCTGATAACTGACCAATAATTGAATAAACAGAAACCTTAACCAACGCAAAAGAAGCGCCAATACAAGCAAATAAAAGCTTAATGATTACAAAGTTTCCGACTAAGGGCGTTAATAAACATGCCACTGCGGCTAAAGCTAATCCAATAACTAAAGCGACTTTATAACCTATTCGAGGAATAACAGAGGCAACAAAAAAAGAAATAAAAGCAATAGATAGATCTTTAAATCCTTCCAGAGTGCTTGCTTGCGGCTTACTGATATCAAAACTATGAATTGATTGGAGAATTACAGTGCCGACACTGTTAAGTAAAATGGCAAATACAAAATAACTTGCAGCAATAGCACTTATAGTAATAAATCGTGACATATGTTGACTCAATTTAAGATAATTTCAGTTAGTCTATAGTCAACAAACAATAATTGCAAACGTTTGCAATTATTGTTTGTTTTATATCCAAAAACGTATTTTTATTTAAAACTTCTTAATTAGAGCGCGTTGATTTACGCTTAATCAACTCGATGTCAATCATAACGGACTTAGCTACTTTTCCGTTTAGCTGTTGCAAAAGCTGTTCAACCATAATTTTTGCCGCTAATTTAGTATCTTGTTTAATTGTTGTAAGAGAGGGGTGAAATAACTCTGCCATGGCAATATCGTCAAAGCCAATAATACTCACGTCATTTGGGATATTTATATAACGCTCTTTTAATGCCTTCAATGCGCCTAGTGCTACCATATCGCTGATAGTAACAATGCCATCAAAAAATAAGCCATTTTTCAAAATTGCTTGGTCAATTTTTTTATAAGCAACTTTACTGGAAATATCACAAGACATAGTCAACTCACAACTTTTATCAAGACCAAACTCCTCTATCGCTCTATTATAGCCTTTATAACGCTCACTCATTTCAGCATGTTCTGGATCACCAAGGAACATAATACGTTTGCAACCACTTTCAATTAGGTGCTTAGTCGCAATATAGCCACCTAAATCATTATTACTACCAACCACTGAATAATTTGATTGAGCTTTAGGATCTCCCCAGACAACCAAAGGAGCTCCTGAACTTGCAACTTTCTCAACGTTAATAGTACTTTTCCCTTGACCAATAACAATAATGCCATCAGCTCTGCTGCTACTAATAAAGTAATTTGCCCAATCTTCATTGGCCATATGTGAGTTTGATAACAGCAGTTCATAACCATTTTGGTTAAGTACTTTATTAAGGTCACCTACAACTTTTAGCAAAAAAGGATCACTTATACTCTGATCGGTATCATCGATTAAATTTAAGATAACAGCAATGACGTTGGTTTTTTGCGTTCGTAAGCGACTCGCCGCACGGTTTAAGCTAAAGTTATTTTCTTTAGCTAAGGCTTGTAAACTCTCACGAGTCTCTTTTTTTATTAATGGGTTATCTTTCAAAGCCCGTGACACAGTAGAAATCGAAACACCAGCTAGCTTTGCTAACCCCGCCAACGTTAATTTATTTTCTTTAGTCAATTTAGCTACTTCCAGTTCGGTCCATTTAAAGCATCACAAGAATTATTACATATACTGTGTGTATTGCAATTTAAAAAGCACAAAATTGCAAACGTTTGCAAAAACATCTTGCAAACGTTTGCAACGATGGCTATATTGAATGTGGGGAAGGAAATGTATACAAATATAATTATTAGCTGATATGCAATTATAGGTATCGGTGTAGAGGAAATAAAACATGAATAAACATCTCAAGCTCTCTTCTATTGCAATAATCGTTGCATTTGCTTGTCAGTCAACATCAAGCTTTGCAGCAGAACAAACATCAACAGAAGATAAATCAGACAACTTTGAAAAAATAGTTGTCACTGGTACCTTTAGCGGTAAAAGCGTTGCTAAAGAAGAAGCCAGTTTTTCGATAAGCTCTTTTTCAGAAGAAGATATTAAAAAATTAGCACCTAAAAGTACGGCAGATCTATTTAAAGCCATTCCAGGAGTTTGGTCAGAAAGTTCAGGCGGCGTTTCTGGTGCTAATGTTTTTGTACGCGGCTTCCCCGGTGGTGGAGATGCTCCTTTCTTGACAGTTCAATTGCAAGGAGCACCAATTTTTCCACCACCAACCCTTTCTTTTCTAGAGAATTCATCATTATTCCGCTTAGATGAAACCGTTGAATTTATGGAAGCCCTGAGAGGAGGACCTAATCCAGTTATTTCAAACGGTCAGCCTGGCTTAACGACTAACTTCTTATTAAAAGAAGGCTCAGATGATACAGAAGGTTTGGTAAAATATTCGACTTCTGACTATGGGTTGCAGCGTATTGATGGTGTGATCAGTGGTAGTTTAGCTGATGATTTGTACTTTATGGTTGGTGGTTATATTAAAAGCTCTCCAGGTGTTAGAGATGCAGGCTTTAATGCTGAAAAAGGTAATCAATTTACCATCAACATTACCAAGAAATTGGATAATGGCAAAATTAACCTCTATACACGTCGTACAGATGATCATGGGGTGTGGTACTTACCTGCTCCACTCAATGTTGATACCGTTGATAACGAATATACCCAAATAGGTACTAACAACCGCCACGCCACTATTCATTATGGCGATGATTATACCAGTGAAACTATAGATTTTGGTAAAGGTCGCGGCTGGAACGGCTCAGTATCAGGAGGAAGTATAGACTTATCATTAAATAACAATTGGGATTTAGTAAACCGATTTATTTACACTAAAGGCGATGCTGATACATACGGGTTAGTACCTAATGGCGATGTTATCGCTCTCTCTGAAGTTGCCGACAATAGTAATAGCGCTTTTGGCAGCGTTACGGGTCAAGAATACAATGGTTCAACCATAGTACAACAAATTGGCAGATGGGTCGTAAAAAAACAAATTGAAGCATTTACCAACGACTTCGCGTTAACCAAAACATTTGATCGAGGCACTTTTACAGCTGGATTTTATCAGTCGACTTTTGAAGCTAAAGACTGGTGGTCGCTGGGTAATCAAGCTTACCACGTGGTTGAGTCTGGCGGCGAAATGTTAACGGGTATTGACTGTAACGATAATAAAGATAGCTGTGGCTGGAGTTATAACATAAATAGTATTGGCGACGGCTCCACCAGCGCATTATATGCTGCGGCTTCATTTGAAATTACCAAGACATTGACAGTAGATGGTGGTATTCGCAATGAAAACCATCAAATTGAGTATACCGTTGATGAAGGATTAGATGCTGTTATCAATAAAGCAGTTTCTTATGATGAAACTGAAATCGCCTGGACAGTTGGTGTAAATTGGATGTTTGGCCAAAAACAAGGTGTGTTTGCAAGGATTAGCGACGGTAGTAAAATGCCTTTCTTCGATGACTTTAGAGATAATTTTGATGCATATCAAAACGGCGATGATTTGATTAAAGAGGTAACACAGTATGAGCTTGGTTATAAGCTTTCTCGTGATAACTATGAATTGTACGCAACAACTTTTTTCAATGAAGTTAAAGGCGATACCTTTGTCACTCAACCAGGTGCTCCCGCAGAAATATTAACCAACGAAGCTTATGGCATTGAAATAGATTTTAACTACTTTAGCGATAACGGATTTTCGGTAAACCTTAACTCAACCATTCAAGAAACAGAAATAACAGAGAGTCCAGAAAACAAAGGAAACGAAGCCCAACGACAACCTGGATGGCAAGTCAGAGTAACACCAAGTTATAATATTGATTTTGACAATGGCATGTATGCAACGCTATATGGAAATATTTCTGCCGTAGGTGATCGATTTGCAAATAACGAAAATACAGTTACTTTATCTGGTTATGAAAAAATTGATTTAGGTGTCATATTTAATCTTTCAGACGAAGTAAAAATGCAGCTCTCAGTAAGTAATTTAACCGATGAGAATGCAATAACAGAAGGCGACCCACGTAACTCATTATCGTCAAATGGACGCTATATCTTACCTAGAAGTGTAGACTTTAACGTAAGTTATCAATTCTAGAACAGGTAGTATTACAAAGCGAATTCATTTATACATATGGATGAGTTCGCTTTGTTAAAAGCCTCATTCGAGGTGCCCTTTAAATGTTAATCAATCCTAACGGTTATTTATAAAACGCTGGGGATATACGTCTTATTTTTATCTCTTCAGGGTCATGTTGTATCCACAACTTTGCCGACGTTTGATCAAGTATTTGGTCTATTTTGGCAAATGAGTGAATCGTCTGTTTTTTGTCATTCCAAATAGGGATGCCATATTCAGTACGGTTTTTTTCAAAATGGTAAAGATCTCCACTTAAAATAACAGGTCCTGTTTCTGGTAATTTAACATACAACGATTGATGACCTGGTGAATGCCCTGGGGTACTCAAAATAATAACAGAACCATCACCAAAAACATCGTAGTCACCATCTAATTCAATACGTTTTGCATCTTTTAAGCTAGAGTAACTGTTAATATTAAAACCATAGTTTATCGCATCTTTAGAGAATGCGACGTTATACTCTACTTTTTGCATCAATAGTGTACTGCTCGCGAAGTAGTTTGCATTGCCCGAGTGATCTAAATGCAGATGAGATGGCGCAAAATATGTAACGCTTTTAGGGTCAATACCTATTTCCTGCAGCTGTGAATACATCGTTTTTTCAACCGTTAAATGAAAAGCACCTTGAGCGGCATTAATACCATCATCTTGTTTGGCGATTTCATCGTTTAGACCCGCATCCCAAACCAATGTCCCTAGACGAGGGTGTTTGATCACATAACATGGTACCGCCATATCCATTTGCACACCTTTGTCTAACAGGGGATTAAAAAGGGATAAATCTCTTGCTTTAATTGTTCCGCAATCCAAAACGAAAAGCTTAATTTGTGCAGCACTTTTACTCTGTAATGCTTTCATTGTTATTAACTCTGCTGACGCGACAGTGGACAGCAGAGTTAGTACGATTAGTGATAGTCTTCTTTTTGATAGCATGTTCATTGGTAACCCGTCAATTAATTTGATAAGAGTTTACATAGCTTCAAAAGTAACAAAAAGTGATTTATAGTACTTCTAAAGATGACGTAAAGGAATGTTTATGGACAAGCTAAGCTTCTTTAAAAGCTATATAGCCATTATTGATCAAGGTAATTTAAAAAATGCTGCTGATTATTTAAATATAACGCCCTCTGCAGTAAGCAAACATTTATCTAAGTTGGAGCGGTATTATGCTGCAGACCTTGTCATAAGAGATGCTAAAAACATACGCATTACCGCTGAAGGGAAAATTTTTTATAAAAAATGTAAGTCGGTGCTCACAAGTTTGATTGATGCTGAAGAACAGTTTATGAATAGCAGCCAACAAAGTAATAGTACCTTGCGTATCACCTTGCCCCAAGTTTTAAGTCAGGGAAAATTTATGGATATGCTGAACTCATTTAGTCATAACTACCCACATGTTAAACTCGATATTATTGTTTCCAATAAAAATCTCGATTTACTATTGCTCGATATAGATTTTGCTTTTAGAGGCGGTAAGTTAACAGATTCACAAATGCGTAGTGTAAAACTTTTTCAAGCGAGTACCCTACTTTGTGCTCCACCTAACTATTCTCAACAAGTACCTCCAGAACGTTTATTAGCCCTCATCAATGAAAAACTATTGATCCCCTCGTATGTCAATTTATCAACTCTACGATTATATCTACAAAAAATAGGCATTAATAAAGAGCTCAGTCAGTTTAGTGCTATCGACGATGCTTTTAGTTACAAAAATGCGGTACTTTCAGGCATGGGGATTGGTATTTTTTTAGATGTTTTTGTTGAGCGAGAATTAAAACAAGGCCTACTTTGGCACATATTAGAGCCTCATGATTTTGGTTATAAATCAATAAATTTCAATATGATTTATCACAAAAACATCAAATTAGCCAAAGCACAGCAATTGTTTAAGAACTTTGTCAGTAAATACTTTGACAAGAACAAATGGTCAACTTCCAATGAACACCAAAGTAATGAATAGTGAATCAATAGACATATTCTTTGTTGTAATTAAAATATGTCGAAAATGGCTAACGTTACATTACACTAACATTCAGTTTTGTAACAAACGACGGTAATAGTTGTTAGGTAATTTATCTTAAAGTGCAGATATGTCTACATAAACAAAATATTCAATAACCTTATCTTTAACAAAGGTTAATACAGTTGAAAAATAGGCAGAACACTCACTACCATCTAAACGGATATAATCCACAATACCATTACATAATACGTCATTTTCAAAATGCCATACCTTATCGAGAGTATGATTCATTGACGTTATACTTGTAAAAAACTGTTTATTAGCAGCCAAGACATTAGGCTTACCAGTCACTGTGTCGTAATTACCAATACGAAAATTTACGTCATCAGCAAGTATTTCATCTAAAAAATCGAGATTCTTGTTATCAACGGCATTATATAGTTTTTCAATCACTTGCTTTGCTTGTTGCATATTCATTGTATTCTCCTGAATTCTATTTATTTGTTTTGTGCTTTAGTTCGCCGGATTCTCCGCCGTACATATTTTTTTCTTCGGGTTTCACACTGTTATATTGTATAAATTCAAATTGAAAGCCTGCAGGATCACAGAAATAAATCGTTTGACGATAAGGATGGTCACGACCAACAATGTCAATTTCAAAACCAGAATTGGTTAGCCTTTCTATAATTTTATCTAAGTCATCTACGACAAATCCCAAATGAGCAAGCCCAGGTGTAATACCGTTAATATTACGTATCTGACCTTTAGCTTGGCCATTTAACGTAATATAATAATCATCATCCCCTACATGAACCCAGCAACGTTTTGTACTTCCCCAAGTTCCTTCACCACGCCCTCTAACATTCCACTTTGGAAAGGCGGTAAGTAGAAAATGAAGCGTAGGTTCAATATCTATTACGACTAAATTGACATGTTCTAATCTCACCATAAACTTTTCCTCTTCATATTTTGTAGTGTCTTGCTAAGAAGGTATATACCCGTTCTACTTCAAGATACTTGTTCTGGAACACAGAGCAGTTTCACTTTTAGGCGCACCAATGAAGTCATGGCATTCCCTTACAAATTGGTGTAACAACAAAGTGATATTGCTCTGTGTTCCCCTTTGGGTGGGTTTTAAAAGACTTTATGCCGCGTTATTTATTTTAAGAAGGTTCCTACATAGATGTAGGATATTAAGGCAACGCAGGAGCAGTTGCCGAGAGTAACCATTCTTTACAACAAATGCCTTGCCTAAAGTATTTTAAATTCCCACTGAATCATGAATCTTGAATCTTGAATCTTGAATCTTGAATATTGAATATTGAATCTTGAAGTAGCACGGGTATATATTAATAGCAATTGTTTTGACTAACAATATAGCTTTAAGTAAACTTACTGTTGAGAAAAACTCAACAAATAAAAAGTAAGACAAACCAAATTGTACGTAGGAAAATAGATAAACCATGGATAGTTTTAATGCCATTCCAATTTTTGTCACAGTAGCAAAGCACGGTAGTTTTTCTGCTGCCGCCCGTGAATTAGGTATTTCAAAGTCAGCAGTGAGTAAAAGAATCACTCAATTAGAAGAGCAATTAGCGGCTCGATTAATTCATAGAACAACCCGAAAGTTAAGCCTAACGGAAGCTGGTGAACGTTTTTTTGAGCATGCGTTAGAAGCAGTTATTGCTGCACAAAATGCGGAAGATTCGGTAAGTGAGCTATTAGGTGAACCACAAGGACTTTTAAAAATTCAAGTACCTATGTCATTTGGACTGTTACACGTTGCGCCACTCATTCCCACTTTTTTAAAACGTTACCCCAAAATACATATCGATTTGATAATGGACGATAAAGTCGTTGATATCGTTGCACAAGGGTTTGATCTCTCTATTCGTGCGGGAACTTTACCTGATTCCACCTTAATTGCCCGTAAGCTAGCATCACTTAAAAGTACTGTTTGCTGTTCTCCTGACTATGTTACAAAAACCGCATTAACAACACCTGCAGACTTAACAAAAGAAAACTGTCTTTTATACAGTTACTCTTCAAATGCTGACCATTGGGAGTTTATTCTTAATGAAAAAACAGAGAGTATTAAAGTTCAAGGTAATTATCGAGTTAACAGCAGCGAAGCACTAAAAAAAGCTATCCTACAAGGTGCTGGCATTGCCCGTTTACCTTCTTTTATTGCAGGAGAATATCTTCGTTCAGGGCATTTAATTCAAGTATTAGGTGATTACACTATGCCAACAAAAAATATCTATGCTGTCTACCCTGAACGTAATTATGTTCCCGCTAAAGTACGCGCTTTTATCGATTTTTCTATCGAGTATTTTGGTAAAGATATACCTTACTGGGATGAGTAATCATTCGCTGAATAAAAGAAATCTATACATAATAAATTCCCATTCTACGTTCTCTTTTAATTCACTATTTGAAATTTTTAATTGATACTTCTAATAAGCCACAAGGTTGCTCTACATTCATTGCATTTTGTTTCCATATTTTTTGGGTAAACAATTTAGTAACGAAAAGAAGTGACGTAATATGAGCCAATGCTATACCGAAAAAGACTCCTGTTATAGAAGCATACCAACCACCCACCACTGAAAATAATAATATCAGAACAATTTTGTGTACAAAACTTAAAATGCTGGCGTTAGCTGATTTTCCAATAGCATTTAAACATGATAGTCCCAACATAGTACATCCTGCACCAACAAAACTAATAGGCACATAAATCAGATATTGCTTAATATTTTGTTGTAGAAGGGTATTTTGGCTAATTTTAACGGCTATTAACTGGGCATTGAAATACAATACAAGCGCAAGTATTACTTGAGTAATAGTAATAATAACTACTCCTTGAATAATTAAGCTTTTTACACGGTTATGATTTCCTGCCCACCAATTAGCTGCGATGATCCCTGGCAGAGAAGCAGTAAAAACCATGGGAATTAATAAACCCAACGCTTCTATACGAAATATTATACTTAATAGTGCAACTTTATCCTCTGCAATAGTGACAACATAAAAGGTAAGTAGACCAACAGTAATAGGCAAATATAACTGTTGCAGACTTGCATTCAAACCAGTGACTGACATCTGCTCCAGTGTCTTTTTCCATTGCATTGTTGATATTTTGAGTTTTTTCATTCCCAAGTCACGAAAAAGTATGCCTAATGAGATCAATACAAATAGGGTATCCGAAATTAAATGAGCATAACCAATACCTAGAATACCGGATTCCAAAAACTGTGAGCACTGTCCACTGCTAATTAACCCATAACTTAAGAATGATTTCGTTAACATCCAAGTGACTAATAACACACTCGCTTGATTGATATATCCAAAGCTGCGCAATACACCGTTAATTTGCCAAATAAGTACCAAAGGAATCCAACCAATTAATCTAATTTCAGTATACTTTGTCACCAACGATGTCATGCCAAGCTCTATAGAAGGCTGAGAAAAAACCTGAGTACCAAGTAAAGTATAAAGTGAGGGGGACAATAAATAGAACATTAAGGATAAAAGAAAAGTCAAACTTGTTACTAAAACGAGTGCTTGTACCACGTTACTTTTCAATTCATTTTGATCTTCAAAGCTACTGTTTTGGTTAATAGCTGATTTTATTCGGCATATCCAACTATTAGTGGCAATAGAAAGCGCAATCGCAACTCCTGTCATTGCCGTTGTTACTGGCGCACTAAAACTTAATGCCGCAAGATGAGTAGCGCAAAGTCTTGCTATTAATCCTGTTTCAAATAAATCATATGCAACTAATAAGAAAACAGCCGGTAATATTGGTAAAGAACATGACAAGATAAGCTTAAGTATTGGCGTATTTAGCATCCAATGTTGCTTATTATGCTCCATTTAAGATCCTTTCTTGCAGTGTATTAACAAAAATGTCACTAAGGTAAATATGCTTGATGGGGAATTTTTCTTCCCCATCAATTAAAACTAGAGTACGTCTAAACTTTATTTTGGCTTTTTAAATAATAAAGTGAAGCGATCTGAGTTACCTCGAACTGTTTTACGGCCCACTTCAAAACGTAATTCATCATCTGCTTTATAATGAAGATTTGAGTAATCAGCTAAAATGAAGCCAGCATTTTGAATTTCTTTAATCGCTAACACAGGATCAAAGCGTCGACCATTTTCATCATTATCTTTTTGCATATGTCTACGAGTGTGATCAATAACAGCGTACACTCCACCCGGCTTTAATGCTTTAAAAGCGGCTTTGTTAACACTGATTCGCTCCTTTAGATCAAAATTATGATAGTTACGAAAGGTAAGTACCGCATCGAGATCGGTTACATCAAAGTCTAAATTTTCAAAATCAAAACCTTCACTTCCCACTAATTTAACTTTATCAAAAGGTTTTTTCGTCAAAAGCGACTCTTTAAGTCTTTTAGTACCTAGGCTTAAATAGAATTGACCATTATCTCTCAGTGCTGGTGCTAATAACTTAGAATACCAGCCGCCACCTGGAACCAACTCTAATACTTTCATGTCATCTTTTATGCCAAGAAATTTCAGTGTCTCTACCGGTTTTCTATTTCTATCTCGATCTTTATCTCTTTCTGTACGAATATCAGATGACATCGCTTGTTTAATATTTTCAGAAAAATCTGCAGCCATAAGCCCAGTAGAACTTAATGTGCTAGCCATCAATATGGGTAATAGTAATTTTCGCATGTATACTTCCTTTAAATTATTGTTTTAATCTGTTGTATTAAATGTCATCGTTTTCTTTGCTACGATTTATTTGCGAGGATTAAAGCAATACTGTAAATAATTGTCTTATAAAAAACTTATAACAGGCGATTATAGAAATTTTATAGAATTTTTTGACGCGTATTTTAATGTAATACAAGCAGTTTTACCTGGAATAAAGCAGCCTAAAAAATATTGATGATAATATTGCATAATTGTTGGCGGAAGATTCTATTTACATTTGGACATATTTTACATTCATTTAAACGTCTAAAAACAACGCTTCAGCTTTATTTTTCACATTCTTGTAACGCTTTTGACAGTGATAAGATAAGATATAAACAGTAAAATCAATAATTACGTTTAGCTATTAAAAACAATGCATTATAAAATTGAAGAGTTTGAATTTGATAGCATCAGTTTAGTACTGATGAAAAATGGAAAAGCTATTGCTATTCGTCACAATGAAGCGAAAGTCTTAGCGTTATTGCTAAAAAATAACGATTATGTATTAAGTAAAGAAGATATCTTATCTGATGTTTGGCAAGATAAAGTTGTTTCAGAACAAGCTGTTTTTCAAAATATTAGTAGCTTAAGAAGTTTGTTTGGTAATCATGCTATTAAAACATTTCCCAAACGTGGCTATCAATGGCAACTGAATGCCCAAATACCGACAACTGTTTTATCAACAGCTAAAAGACCTTCTAACGATGAACAATTAGAAAAAAATGCTATCGTTATTAAGCCTGTACACACAAAATTTTGGCCTTACTTAATCTTGATAAGTTTGCTGGTTATCTTTATTAGTTACATAGTTTGGCCCAATAATAGTTATAGTAATAGCATAGAAAAAAGTAACACTCCCGTCATTAACTTAGCCTATATGCCTATTACCAATCAACAGCAATCAAATAGCTTGATACTTGTTGATAATGACACTTTTGATTATACGAAAATAGCCCACTTAGACGCAGCAACCTTCATCACTTCTGCGGAGCTTGAATACCCAAATTTAATGAGCCGTTATCCATTTATATTGACAGGAAAGATACGAAACTATCAACAAAAGGTTTATCTCGATTTCTTATTAAAAGGTCCACATGCTGACTGGCAGGGACAGCTCTTTGCAAATTCAAATGCAGCGCTTGTTCAGCAGCTGCAGCAACATTTAAGCCAGCCATTTATCTATCAATTTTTGGACAATACACAATCACCTGAGTTTAAAAAATCAAGTTTGTCTATTGCTCATCAACAGTCCCCTCAAGACCGTATAATCCTCAATCAACTTATTAATATTTATATAGAAACTCAGGAACTCGATACAGCCATGGCATTGGCAGGAAAATTAGCAACCAATGCCAGAGCTGAAGATGATTGGCAACAGCTAGGTAATGCACTTCTTTATCAAAGTACAATTTTGACCCATAAAAAATTGTATCAGTTAAGTGAAGAAAAATTGGCATTGGCCACTACGGCTTTCGAAAAGACCAACGACTTGTCCCACCAAGCTGACGCGTGGAATGCCCAGTCTTGGTTAGATCATCAAGAAGATGATTATGATGCTGTAAAAACAAGCTTATTAAAGTCAGCTCAGTTAGCATTTGACGCCCAAGACAAACCTCGAGAGCTTCATGCATTGACTTATCTTTCCATCATGGCACACAAACATAAACAAGAAGACGATAAATACTCATATCTGCGTCAAGCTGAAAATAAAATGAATGCTTATCAGTTACCCATCTATCATTTTGCCAAAGTCCCATTTCATTATGCGATATTTGCAAAAACACCACTCGATAAAGAACCGCATTTAAAGCAAGTTCTAGAGTTCACTAAATTGACCCCCAATCATTGGACAGCGCAATCAAGCCGAGAGCAATTGGTATTACACTATATTGAACAAAAACGACTGCAAGAAGCCCAAGTATTAGTTGAAAGTGTTAATACAGACAATGCTAAAAACTCTTACCTTAAAGCGTTACTAGCAAAAGAAAATCAACAACTTGATATGTTCATCGACCATGCCCAACGTACGTTTGAGCAAGCTCAATTGGCCGGCGACAATACTCTAAGCTTAAATGTTGCTCTGTTATTATGTAGCACATCAAATATTGATGTTAATTATGATTTTTATTCGTTATACATAGATGAAAACGCGTCCAAAAATTGGCGAAGAGTCAATGAAGTTAAATTACTCGCGCTTAATTAGTACTCTTTTCAAGAATAAAATTAATCACTTTAAGTTTTGAGTGCCAACTAGCACAATTACAGCAATGTATTCCACTAGTTGCCATCCTTTTACATCGCATTCCATTACTCATGTTAGCTCATAAACTTTTGTTTATATGAGCTATACTTTTTTTATTTGCCACTGTCATTTAAAAAATACACAAAACAAAATTATATAAAGTGGGTAGTTCACAACTCAATAATTTAATAGTGTAATTGTTCGACGAGCTTAAATTAAATATGGAGTATCCAATAAAAATTTCGTCAAGATATCAATTTATCGTTTTATTCTTATGCCTTATCATTATTTCCGCATGGTTTGCACTGTCACGAATTGAATTGGAAACACGAAAAAACGTATTAAAATCGTTGTTTACAGTAGCACAAACAACCCAAGAAGCTCTGCATATATGGATCAAGCAAAGCAAAAGTAACCTAAAAGATATAACCACTGAAAGTGAAGTTATTACATTAACTCATGCACTTTTATTAGAAAATAATAATGGTCAAGATCTGGTTATTAGTCCATCGCTTAAAAAATTACGAAAAATAATGGCCAATAAACTTGAGAAACAAGCTGCGGTTGGTTTTTTTATTATTGCGCCAGATAAAATAAGCATTGCTTCCATGCGCAACGAAAACATTGGTAGTACCAACATTATTTATCAGCATCGCAAGCAACACTTACAACGAGCCTTTTCGGGTGAAACAGTATTTATTCCAACGATTTATTCTGATATTCCTCTTAAATCACGAACCGGTGAGCTTAAGAAACGACAGCCGACTATTTTTATTGCATCACCAATTAATGATGATAAAGGTAATGTCGTCGCGGTTCTTACCTTACGCCTTGACCCTGCAAGTGATTTTACCCGAATTACCCAGATAGGCCGTATTGGTGACACAGGGGAAACTTATGCTTTTGATGATAAAGGCACATTGATTACTCAAAGCAGATTTGACCAACAACTGAAACGCATCGGGCTTATTGAAGCAGAAAATGAGGCTATGTTAGCAATACGTATAGCAGATCCTGGTGGAAATATGCTCAAGGGGTTCATTCCGACAACCTCAACGGAGGAAAGACCACTTACCTTTATGGCCACAAATGCTATATCAGGACAATCATTTCGACATCTAGACAGTTACCGTGACTATAGGGGAGTTACAGTACTTGGATCTTGGATATGGGACGAATCACTTAATGTTGGACTTGCCACTGAAATTGACGCTAAAGAGGCAATGCAACCCTATTATGATACAAGGAACACAGTTATTGCCGTTCTTTTCTTAACAGTTACTCTGGCTTTGGCTTTACTCTTTATAATACTAAAACTAGAAAAAGGTACAAAAAGAAAGCTCGCTATAGCCTATGCTAAACTTGAAGAAAAGGTTGAAGCCAGAACAAAAGAATTAAAAGAATCCGAGAAAAAGTTTAGAACAATATTTGAATCAAATGGAGATGCAATGATATTAGTTGACGAATCAGGTTTCATTGACTGCAATGAGGCGGCTTTACAAATGTTTCTCTGTAAGAATCGTAAAGAATTTCTTGGAACACACCCACTAAAATGGTCTTCACACACACAAATAAATGGTTCAAAAAGTTCCAATCAATTGCTAGAAGAATATATGTTTAAAGCTTTTACCATAGGCCAACATGATTTTGAATGGAACTATGTTCGAACTGACGGTGAAGTTTTTTCTAGTGAGGTTAGATTAACCTCTTTGACTATGTATGGTAAAAATATCATACAGGGTTCAATTCGAGATATTAGTGAACGAAAACTAGCGGAAAGGAAACTTGATTCCCTTAACAAAGAGTTAGAAGAGTTGTCATATTTGGATGGTTTAACCGGTATTGCCAATAGACGAAGATTTGATCAAACTTTTGAAATTGAATGGAGGCGCTGCCAACGTAATCAACAACCACTATCGTTAATGATGATTGATATTGATTTATTTAAACAATACAATGATTTTTACGGACACCAACAAGGTGATAACTGCCTGATATCCGTAGCTAAAGCGTTACAATCCGTATCAAAAAGAGCCTCTGACCTGTTAGCTAGATATGGTGGTGAGGAGTTTATTTTATTACTCCCGGAAACAAGTGCCACAGAAACTACAGCTTTAGCTAAGAAATACCTTAATAAAGTTATTGCATTACAACTTCCTCATGAGTCATCCACAGCTGCCAATATTGTAACTATAAGCATTGGTATTAGTACAATAATTCCATCCACTGACGGCCAACCGGCATCATTAATTAGTGCAGCAGACAAACTTTTATATAAGGCTAAAAAAAGTGGTCGAAATCGTATTGAGACTATGTAGCCGACAATTACCTACGTATTTTGAACTTAAGCTAGTTAAGCCTGTATCATTATGTTTAAGTATTTTTTTAATCATACTAAAATCGGCGGATAACTTGTGTAGTGATTTACCTTACAGATACTAAAAAAGGCCTTTAACAATAGATACAGGCTTTCTCTTAATAGAAGCTTAGCCATGTTCTATTGACGTGAATGGATTCACTAATGATGCGAGTGCAGGATGCACAGGAGCAGCCTCACATGGGCTTATCGTAATCTAAGTCACACTACCATCGTCGTTAAGGAAGAGTTGACTACAGATAACTTGTTTGTAGTTATACATATTCCAGATGCAAAAAAGCCCGTAACATCAGTTACGGGCTTTCTCTAAATAGAAGCTTAGCCATGTCCTATTGACGTGAATGGATTCACTAATGATGCGAGTGCAGGATGCACAGGAGCAGCCTCACATGGGCTCATCGTAACCTAAGTGACACTATCACCGTCGTTAAGGAAGAGTTAACAATACTTGTTTGTAGTTATACATATTCCAGATGCAAAAAAGCCCGTAACATCAGTTACGGGCTTTCTCTTAATAGAAGCTTAGCAATGTCCTACTCTCACATGGGAACTCCCACACTACCATCGGCGCTACTGCATTTCACTTCTGAGTTCGGAATGGATTCAGGTGGGTCTACAGCGCTATTGTCGCTAAACAAAAAAGGTACAATCTTGAAAGCTGACGTGCACGGATGCACTAATGTCGCAATGCCATGGATGGCAAGGAGCGACCTTTTTAATAAAACAGTCTCTGCTCTATTAATTTATAAATACATTGTTGAATTCTTATCCAATTCATTTTTGTGCGTGACGTGTATTTAAACACATTGTTATAAATGTCAGTCTTAATCAACAAAACCACTTGGGTGTTGTATGGTTAAGCCTCACGGGCAATTAGTATTGGTTAGCTCAAGACCTCGCAGTCCTTACACACCCAACCTATCAACGTTGTAGTCTCCAACGACCCTTTAGGGAGCTTAAAGCTCCAGTGAGAACTCATCTCAAAGCCTGCTTCCCGCTTAGATGCTTTCAGCGGTTATCAGTTCCGAACGTAGCTACCGGG
>Ga0209292_1002389_pt1 | contig 21619 bp, 21 predicted proteins | sample GOMGulsemesocosm_2_FD_184634 | JGI IMG/M metagenome (GOLD analysis project Ga0209292, IMG submission 184634) | Methane-oxidizing microbial communities from mesocosms in the Gulf of Mexico - GOM9C Gulf of Mexico (SPAdes) (version 2) | ecosystem: Environmental > Aquatic > Marine > Cold seeps... | reverse complement strand
AACAATTTCTTTAATACCTGCAGCAACACACTCATTAACAATGTGTTGGATCATCGGCTTATCAACAATTGGCAGCATCTCTTTCGGGATAGCTTTAGTTGCTGGAAGCATACGCGTGCCTAGACCAGCGACAGGAATTACTGCTTTTTTTATTTTATTTGTCATTTTCGCCCTTAAATTTTTTACATAATAATTCATATTAAAGAGACTGTTATCATTTGTCTCTATGAAAAATAATTTCTGATGATAAATACTATTGTCTTAATAACTCAAGGATATCACCCGTGTGCTTTTTCATGAGTTCATTATTGCCTTTTGATTCAACATTCAAGCGAACTACAGGCTCAGTATTAGAGCTTCGTAAATTAAAACGCCATTCGCCCTCTTCATCAACAAACTCCAAACTGATTCCATCCGTTTGATCAAACACTATAGCATCCGCTTCATAGGCTGCTAATACGCGTTCGATTGCAGTTTTAGGATCGGTTAGTTTAGAGTTTATTTCACCTGATGATGGATAGGCAGCTATACGTTCAGAAACCGTTTCTGATAACCTTATGTTTTTAAGGCATAAAAGCTCTGCCACTAATAACCAAGGGATCATGCCTGAATCACAGTAGGCAAAATCACGAAAGTAATGGTGAGCACTCATTTCACCACCATAAACCGCATCTTCACTTCGCATACGCTCTTTGATGAAGGCATGTCCGGTTTTACATAAAACGGGCTCACCACCAGCAGCATTTACTAGGTCTATGGTATTCCAAGTTAAACGAGGATCGTGAATGATCTTAGCTGCTTCATTTTTTTGTAAAAAAGCTTCGGCTAATAAACCAACTATATAATAACCTTCGATGAATTGGCCTTTTTCATCAAATAAGAAACATCTGTCGAAATCACCATCCCATGCAATACCCATATCAGCATTATTAGCGATAACGGCATCTATAGTATCTTGTCTGTTTTCAGGTAATAGTGGGTTTGGGATACCATTAGGGAAGTTACCATTGGCTTCGTGATGTACTTTAATAAATTCAATGGGCACATTTTTTTTGTGAAATTCAGCTTCGATAAAATCAATAACATGACCAGCAGCACCATTACCTGAATTCACAACTAGTTTCAGTGGTTTGATATTAGCTAAATTGATATAACCAAGTAAGTGTTCAACGTAGGCAGCTAATGTTGATGATTGTGATAACGTTCCACGTGTTAGTGCTTTTTCGGAAAAATTTTGTGTTTCAGCCAAAGCTTTAATATCAAATAACCCGGTATCGCCGCTGATAGGTTTTGATTCGGCTTTGACTAGCTTCATACCATTATAATCCATAGGGTTATGGCTTGCTGTGACTTCAACACCCCCGTCTACTTTTAGATATGAGGTAGCGAAATAAATTTCTTCTGTGCCGGTCATCCCTAAATCGATAACATTAACCCCAGCGTCGAGTAGGCCATCAGCTAATGCAAGCTTTAACTCTTCTGATGTTAAACGAACATCGCCCCCCACGACTACGTTTTTTGGTTTTAATATTTCCCCCATAGCACGACCAATACGATAAGCAATATCCGAGTTAAGTTGTTTACCTAATTGACCACGAATATCGTAAGCTTTAAAACAATCTAATGCATTGTGGCTCATTTTACACTCTTTTTTATTTTACACTTTAAGAGATCTATCAAAAAAATAGGGGTGGAAATAAAGTTACGTCTCCATAGACGTTTAGGCTCGCCGATTAAACGAACCAACCACTCTAAATGTAATTTCAACCATATATCAGAAGGGCGCTTAACTGTTCCTGCGTAAAAATCGAATACAGCCCCTATTCCACTCAAAAACTGTACATGGGTGAATTCTTTTAATTTCACAATTAGTTTTTCTTGTTTGGGGGCTGTCAATCCAACAAAAACAACATCTGCTTTATTATCATTTATTTTTTTAGAAAAATCAGCAAGATCATCATCATCAAAATCATTCTTAAATGGTGGTGAAAGTGTATAAACTTCTACTTTTGGAAAGTCGACTTTAGCCCTTTCAACTATTTTATTCAAAACAGTATCGGTAGAGCCTAAGAAGAATACCTTCCCACCAGTTTTAGACAGTTGAGTCATCGTTTCAAAAAATAGGTTGTATCCAGCTATTTTATATATACCAATATTATTCAAAAACTTAGCTGCTAGAACCATACCACTTCCATCAGGTATTAATACATCACTAGTAATTAAGGCATTTTTAAACTCGCAATCTTGTTTTTGCTCTGCATATGAGTGTGGATTAAGAGTATTTACTACAAGTTGCTTTTCATCAATTAACGACGAGGTAACAATTTCTGAAACTGAAAGTCTTGATACTTCAAAACCCAATACATTAGTCGTAAAGGTCATTATTTATACTCTCCCATACTTGTCTTCAAAACGCACAATATCATCTTCACCTAAGTATGGACCAGATTGTACCTCGATTAACTCTAGTGGTAATCTCCCCGGGTTCTCTAAAGCATGAATAACACCAACAGGGATATAGGTCGATTGGTTTTCAGTTAACAAAATATCTTTATCGCCATTCGTAACTTTGGCAGTACCTGAGACAACTATCCAATGTTCAGCCCTATGGTGATGCATTTGCACTGATAGTTTTGCACCAGGCTTCACGGTAATTCGCTTAACCTGAAATCGTGCGCCATTGTCGATTGAATCATAAGCCCCCCAGGGACGGTATACTTCTCTATGAGATTTAAATTCGCTACGATTCTCATCTTTTAGTTGTTCTACAATTTTTTTTACTTTCTGTACTTCAGAAAGCTTTGAGACTAAAATAGCATCTTTAGTTTCCACCACAGCAATGCCTTCCAGACCAATAGTTGCCACTAATTTATTTTGCGCATGCACAAATGAGTTTTTAGTATCGATAGCCATAACATCGCCTTTAAAAGCATTGCCTTTCTCATCTTTAGGGGATACGTCCCATAATGCAGACCAGCTACCTACGTCACTCCAACCACAGTCCATTGGAACAACTACAGCGTCTGATGTTTTTTCCATTACAGCGTAGTCAACAGAATCATCTGGACATGCTTCAAAAGCGGTAGTATTAACACGAACAAAGTCTAAATCGCTTTGTGTATCAATCATAGCTTTTTCACATGCTTCTAAAATATCAGGGCGATGTAGCTTTAGTTCAGCTAAGTAGCGGCTTGCTTTAAATAGGAACATACCACTGTTCCAGTAAAAATCACCAGTGGCAAGGTAAGACTCAGCAGTCTGTTGGTTAGGTTTTTCAACAAACTCAGCTACAGCATAGCCTGACTTTTGCAGCGCCTCTCCGCGTTTTATATAACCGTAACCGGTTTCTGGAGCTGTGGGTACAATTCCAAATGTGACGAGTTTCCCTGCTTCAGCATGAACCTGAGCTTGTTTCACGGACTGAGTAAAAGCATCTTCATTTTCTATCACATGATCGGCAGCTAATACTAATAATAATGGGTCTTCATTATTTTTTAATGCTTGTATTGCGGCTAATGCAATTGCTGGTGCTGTATTACGTCCGATAGGTTCTAAAATAATACCGCTGTTAGGTATGTTATTTAATCGAAATTGCTCAGCTACGGAGAAACGATGCTCTTCATTACAAATAACAATAGCAGGTACATGCTCAATACCGGACAAACGCTCTGCCGTTGCTTGAATCATGGATGAGTTGCTATGCAAAGTAAGAAATTGTTTTGGGAACATTTGGCGCGATAATGGCCATAAACGCGAACCAGAACCTCCTGCCATTATTACGGGAATAATCATAAAACTTTTCTCTATTTATTAACGCTGTTGTTTTGGTGTTAAATTATTATCGGCAAGCTTACCTTTCTGGAAGTACCATTTAGTGTGTAGATGAACATCATCATCATCTAATAAATCATCTTCACTAAACCAGATATATGAACTATGTTGTTCATCAGGTATTGTTCCGAGATCATTTTGTAAAACCATCTGATAAGCTAAAACCACATAATGAGTGCTAAATGTATTATCAAATAAATTATCATCATAAAAATGTTGATAAGTTCCTATGAATAAAGCTTTCTCTTCCAAAAAGTCAACTCCTAATTCGGCAAGCAGTAAACGTTTAAAAGCAAACTCTAAGGATTCATCCTTTAAAACCCGACCACCAGGTACAAACCAATAGCCCTGCGCAGGCCGATTGGTTCGTTTTCCTAAAAGGATTTTTCCTTGGTTGTTTCGTATTATAAGATCAATAGAAATTAAAGGGGTGGATGCCACTACTGATTTGAATACTTTTTCGGGTAAAATCATAACAACTTACTTAAGAACGAAAATCGTCTTGGTTATCTAAAAACCATTGATATGAAAGCTCTAGGCCATCCTCTAGAGTAACAGTAGCCGACCACCCTAAAGAATTTAAACGATCAACGTTCATCAATTTACGGGGCGCCCCATCAGGCTTTGTAGCATCGAATAATATAGCGCCTTCAAAACCAGTCACTTTAGCAACTGTTTCAACAAGTTCACGAATGGTGCAGTCAACGCCTGTGCCGACATTAATATGGCTTAACATAGGCGAAGTATAAGATTCATAACTTTCTTTATCAAGATTCATTACATGAATCGATGCAGCAGCCATATCATCAACATACAAGAATTCTCGCATCGGTTTACCACTCCCCCAAGCTATAACTTCAGTATCACCATTTAGCTTGGCTTCATGAAAGCGCCTTAATAGCGCAGGGATCACATGGCTATTTTCAGGATGAAAGTTGTCTTGTGGACCGTACAAATTGGTCGGCATAACACTACGATAATCAACACCGTGTTGCCTATTGTATGACTCACATAATTTAATCCCTGCAATTTTAGCGATCGCGTAAGGTTCATTAGTTGCTTCTAAAGTACCCGTTAACAAAGCGTTCTCGGCCATAGGCTGGTCTGCCAACTTTGGATAAATACATGAAGAACCTAAAAACAAGAGCTTTTGAACGCCATTAACATATGCCTGATGAATAATATTGCATTCCATCATCATATTTTCATAGATAAACTCGGCAGGAAAAGTACTATTTGCGTGAATCCCTCCGACTTTGGCAGCTGCGAAGAAAACCGCATCAGGTTTTTCTGTAGCAAAAAAATCAACAACAGCTTTCTGGTTAACCAAGTCTAACTCACTACGAGTACGAGTAACTATATTATTGTAACCCTTGGCGACTAATTGGCGAATAATCGCTGAACCAACCATTCCACGGTGACCCGCAACAAATATTTTAGAATCTACCTCTAACATTTAGTTAACCTTGATTTTCTATTGAGATGGCAACTTCATGACCATGTGCTTTTAGTAGTGCATGCTGCTTCGCTTTGTTCAAATCATTCTGTACCATTTCAGCACACATTTCTTCCACAGTTATTTGAGGAACCCAACCTAATTTTTCTTGTGCTTTAGAAGGATCACCAAGTAACGTTTCTACTTCAGCTGGACGAAAATAACGAGGGTCAACTTTAACAATCACATCGCCCACTTTAAGTGCAGGAGCGTTATCGCCAATAATAGCTGTAACAGTTGCAATTTCTTCTAAGCTTTCACCACTAAATGTAAGCTCAATACCAGCTTCTTTAGCAGATAACGTAACAAACTCGCGCACAGTTATTTGCTTACCTGTTGCAATTACAAAATCGTCAGGTTGTTCTTGCTGAAGCATCATCCATTGCATGCGCACGTAATCTTTAGCATGTCCCCAATCACGTAGCGCATCCATATTACCAAGATATAAACATTTTTCTAAACCTTGAGATATATTTGAGATAGCTCTGGTAATTTTACGTGTTACAAAAGTTTCACCACGTCGGGGCGATTCATGGTTGAATAAAATCCCGTTACATGCGTACATACCATACGATTCACGATAATTTACAACTATCCAATAAGCGTACATTTTAGCAACTGCATATGGGGAACGCGGGTGAAATGGTGTCGTTTCTTTTTGAGGGATCTCTTGAACTTCACCATATAATTCAGAAGTTGACGCTTGATAAAATTTAGTTTTCTTTTCTAAACCAAGAAAACGAATAGCTTCTAATAAGCGTAATGTTCCCATAGCATCAACATCAGCAGTATATTCAGGACATTCAAAAGAAACTGCAACGTGAGATTGTGCCCCAAGGTTATACACTTCATCAGGTTGAACATCTTTAATGATACGCGTCAAATTCGAAGAATCTGTTAAATCTCCATAATGAAGAAAAAAACGTGGGTTTTCTTCGTGGCTATCCTGATAGATATGATCTAAACGTTCGGTATTCAATGACGATGAACGGCGTTTAATGCCATGAACTTCGTAACCTTTTTCTAATAACAATTCCGCAAGGTAAGAACCATCTTGCCCTGTAACACCAGTTATAAGCGCTTTTTTCACAGTATATCCTTCATTGTTTTAATTAAGCTATATAGCATTTTATAATTCATTATCTAGGGACGATTTATTGAAAATGTTACATTTACCATTAATAGTACAGTCAATTATTTTAATTTTATTGTCTGAGGCAAAGTCATTCAACTTTTTATATCCCAACTCACTTCTTTTCAAATCTGGGTATTCCCATGAGATACCTTTTGGAAAATAATCATTCCGATAGTGGTTTTCATCATCAGACTTCATTACAGCTAGTTCATTTGCTTTACCTACATTTGTAAAATTATGATCCATGCCAACAATCAATATTTTTTTGTAGCCTAAAAGCATTGCAAGTTGAATTGAAACAAAGGTAACAGTACCACCAGAACTAAATGCTGAAGAAAACTTGTTTATAACTTTGTCAGTTAATTTAAGTCCTAGATAAAGGAAGTTTATATTTGTTTTTTTAGAAAAAACATTTCTATAAAATCGATTATAAAATTTATGAGCTGAAATATTTTCTAAATCTTTTGAAAACTGTTGGATTACTTGACCATTAATGCAAACATGATACTTAGGTATAAACCCCCAATCATCAAAAGATAAATATGCTCTATTCATTGAGAAGCAGTCATATTTTTGTAAAGTCCGAACATCAACATTCTTTAATGACGGACCATTGCATATAATAATACAAGTATCAGAAGATTTGTTGAATGAACTAGGGCTTATTTGTTTATTAAAAAAAAGCCAAGAAAATAGGTTCCTGAAATTAAGAACCCTCCTATAAATTGCTTTGACAACTCTCTTAAAGGAGATGTCTGATAATTCAAACCTCTGCATCTGTTCACCTATTAAAGTATACGATAAATATAAAAAAAAGATTCTATCACAGATATTTCAGAATGAGGGTCATGAGTGCCAAATTTAGGTAATAAAGTAACTCTTACAATAAAAATAATGATGATTAAAGAACTCATAAAGTGTAGCTTAAACTTAAACTTAAATTTCATAGTAATTAATATTAAGCCAACTAAGACAGGGAGATAAACGGAGTAAGCTAAACGTACACCTAATGGCCCAGCATCACTTAATAAAACAGAAGCAACTGATATATAAAGAAAAACCATATATTCTTTTCTATAGTCTTTATATAGTAAGAATACTATGATCAAAACACTTAATATTGCATAGACAAAAACCTTTCCGGAGGCGTCCCTCAAAAAAAACGAAGCTATTCTCCCTCCCATGCCAGTACTCATATAAAGTTCAATTATAAGGCCTCCACTAAAACCAATGAGCACCATTGCCATTAAATATAATAACCAATACTTTTTAAAAAATGGCACTTTACTAAGAATAAGAATTGCAAGTGTGGATTTATGAGTAAATAAAGCTAGCAATAAGTATATATATCTAACCAAACCAAATGAATACAAAAACCACAACATCATTAAGGATGCTAAAATTTGCCTTGGTATATTCGATGTAATCTCAAATGGGAACGCTAAGATAAAAAATGAAAAAGACCAATATGGGAGTTTAAAGTATTTAACCAAAGCTCTTGCTGTAAATAAATAGGTCATTGATACTAAAAATGAATTGCAAAACAATAAACCTCTTAGGGTTATTTCTTCTGAAAGAAATATTTTATAAATCCAAAATAAAACAGGTTCAAATCTAAATTCGATGATAATTTCGTAAAAGCTTAGAACTTTAGAAGTTTGTAAAAAATGGTAGTAAGTAATCAGATCATCAGCAGGAAAAGCATAAATAGTTCTGCTAGATGTAATCAAAGCTAGATTCAATGCGACTAGTACAACAAAAACACTATTATTATATATATTGGAGTTCTTACCATACGAAATAAAAAGAACAAACAGTATGCTTAAGGTCGGATGTATTATTGTCAATGCTAACAAACACAATACATAAACAGGTATATGAATTTTAAATTTTTTTTTATATTGAAGAGGACCTATTATTAAATTATTTAGGGTCATGAAGACGTGCACCAATACCACCATTAATATCTAAAACAGTACCATTTAAAAATTGACAATGTTCTGATATTACAAAAAATACTGCTTCAGCAACTTCATTAGGTGCAGCAATACTATTAGTTGGATGAAAAGCTTTTAAAGCATTAAAAGCATCGGGGTTGTCTTTGAATCCATCCAATAGCATTTCGGTAGCAGTTGCTGCTGGCTGAATAGCATTAACTCGAACGAATTCACCACAATCAACAGATAAAGATTGTGTTAATCCTAAAAGAGCTGATTTACTAGTTGCATAAGAAATAAAACCAGGTTTTGTTAATTTAGAATGAATGCTACCTATGTTAACTATTGAACCTTTACTCTTTTTCAAATATGGGAATGTTAACTTAGATAAAGCAAGCGGGGCTATTAAGTTAGTGTCAATTGTTTTTCGAAAGTCTTCAACTTCTAACTGTTCAATACTTGAAAGGAGTTGGACCGCAGCATTATTAATCAAAGCTTTAAAAGATGTATTTCTAATTAAGTTATTTAACTTAAGCAAAAACTCTTCCCTTTTTTCCTCTAAGGTCGCTAAATTTCGAATGTCAAATTTTATAAAACCATCTAAATTATTTTTGTCAGTTTGAATGTCAGAACCTATAACAAAATATCCTTTTCTTTTTAAAAGTAAACAAATTGCAGAACCTATTCCACCGTTTGATCCCGTAACTAACACTGATTTCATATTTTATAATCTTTTATTTAAATAATTTATATTTTAGAGAGTTCTAAAAAGTGCATTAATTTTTCAATAGCAACTATATTAGTTTTCTCTACTGCATCTACAGTATTTGAACCATTATGTGAGCCGAATATACACAGTGGGTGCTCTCTCAAATAACTGTTCATAGGTAATGGTTCTATTTCAAATACGTCTAATGCCGCTGAGTGTACTTTATCTATTTTTAAAGCTTCACATAAAGCTTGCTCATCGATTAATGGGCCACGAGCGACATTAACAATTCGTACACCGTTTTTACACTGAGATAAAGTATCAGCATTTAACATGTGCTTGTTATGTTTATTTAAAGAACACGTAAATAAAATAAAATCACATTTTTCCATTGATTCAGGCCAAGATGCAAGAGTTACCCCTTTATCTTCAATTGATGATTTCCCAGGATCATAAGCTATTACATTCATTCCTAATGCGACTAACCTTGATCCTGCGCTTTTACCGATATCACCGTATCCCACTAACCCTACAGTTTTTCCTGAGATCGAGATTCCTCTATTTTTTGGCCAGTTGCCTTTACGGATTTCACGATCAATAAAGAATGTTTCTCGAGCAAGTGCAATTAAATATCCAACACCTACATCAGCCACTTCGCCACCAAACATATCAGGAGTATTAGTGATTGGAATTCCTAACTCTTTAGAAGCAACAAAATCGACATTGTCTGTACCAATACCCCACCTCATCGCTGCTTTTAACTTACCTAACTTTCCAGACTCGAGTACAGCTCTGGTTGCAGGATCGTCTCCAATGATCCAACCATCAAAGTCAGGCATAATCCGAATCAGCTCTTCTTCTGCCATGATTTGGGTGAACTCAGGACAAACAACGGTGCAACCATAACTTTCTAAAATAGGGATAAATTGCTCTTTCATACCCAACATAGGTGGACAAGTAACCAAAATATTCATTATGTTTCTTCCTTTACAACGATTCGTTCTGCCAAAGCGCTTGCCATTTCCCAATCATCTGGCTCATCAATATCGATCGACTCAAGTGCTGGTGTAATGTACATCATTGGCTTTTGTCCTATTCTGGCGTTTGTTAATGAAAAACTAGTAGCACTGAAAATAAATAAACAAGAGTTTTCTTCAAACCATGGTTCTAAATCTTGAGTTCTCATTAAGTTATCAGGATCATGGTTAACAGGAGACATATCTTCACGGTAAAATCTAGTTTGAATTTTATTTACCGAAAAAAGCGAATCGTAGTTATCTAGATTATTATGGTACTGATTCAAGGCATCTGAAATTGTAGTACCATTAATTAGTGGATTCGTAGTATGAGTCATTATATATGCATCTGCAGATACATTAGCTATATCATCTGCTAATATTAAGTTCATACTTACCAAGTCACCACACAGTTCGGGTTTACGTTCGCGTATAACAACTCTAGTGTTTTCTGTTAAGCCATTTTCTAATAAAATGTGCTTAGCATCAGTGTTTATCACTACTTGATCAATATTTTCATCCGATAGTAAAGCATCGAGGATCCACTGAAACAAAGGTTTTCCTGCTAGCAGTTTAAAGTTTTTTCCTTTAACCCGTTCGCTGTTCGCTTTCATTGGTAAAAGCGCCACAATTCTTTTTTTCATTATTTAGTTAATCCTTGTCAATAGAATGAGACTTGATTTTCATGTCACTCACTCTTGGATAAAAATACTTCATTTTCATTTCTTTCGATAATTTTCTTTGAATATGATTACCTTTGTATGCTCCTACATATTGAACATATCTAAAAGCGCAAATAGAAAAGCACTCTTTAAAAAACACACTTTTTTTAAAAGCTATACGTAGATCTCTAATTATACCAATAAAAATATACTTCATCATATCGAAAAATGTAACATGTACTTCAGGCATTATTTTTTGAAGTGCAATTGCTTCTCTTTCATAACGGATTTTTACCTTATCCCAACTTTCATCATGAATATGATAAACAGGCGCCGTAGCCACATACCCAAGTTTCATTCCATTGTTAACTAGTTCCTTTGCCAAGTACATATCTTCACAACCCGTTAGCTGTTCGTCGAATTTATATTTTTCCCAAATGTCTTTGTTTATTGCCGAATTTGCGTTATTACAAAAAAAGCCTTCTTGAGGTAATGAGCTTTGATCAGGAAAATATTTACAAAACAACTGTCGTTCGCTAAATTTAGTACTATCTCGACCTATCTGTTTACCGTAGGTGTAAGCAATTTCTCCAGTAATCAATGGTATAACTAAATCATGTATCCAAGTATTCGTTGCAGGAATACAATGCCCACTGACAAAAACAAGGTATTTACCATCAGCATAATCACAACCAATATTTAACGATTTACCAAATGTAAATTCTTCTTTTTTAATATATGTAATACGACAATTATATTTTTTTGCAATCTCCAAAGTTCTATCTGTCGAGCCGGAGTCAACGATCACTGTCTCAATGTTAAATACAGGTGAAGTCTGCTCGTTTACGGCAATCAATAATTCTTCTAAATGCTTTTCTTCATTTAAGGTCCGAATGATAATACTTACTAATTTATTCATTTCACAGCTCTATACTTATTAAACTACCTGATAGGGGGTATTTACTGATTTCATCCTGACTAAGTCCTTCAGTCGCTGAAGAAATGAATAGATTATTCCTATCGTTAGAGATAACACAATTTGTGGGTCGTGGTATGGGTATTTTTATTCTATCTAATATGTTTCCATTATTATCATATTTATTAATACAAAAGCCATCCCACATCGCTATGTATACATTTCCATCTCTATCTATACATCCACCATCAGGAGTATAGCTTTCGCTCGATAGATCAAGCCAAACAGCCACATTGTCAACTTTTTCAGACTTTTTACTTAAAGTCACAATATATATTATTTTTTGCAATGAATCTGAAATTAAAAACGAGCTTTCATCTAATTGAACAAATGTATTTGGGATAGCAATAAAATCAAGTAACTTGGTAAAAATATTATTTGATAAAATGAAAACGCCCCCTGTAATAATGGAAGGGGATTTTTTAGACATAATGCCAAAAAGATACAAATTTTTTTCTATCATACAGCCATCATTTGCTCTTAATAATTCATCCTCTGCGAGGCAGTTCAACTGGCTCTTAATTTTCCAATATTGACGGTCTATATTAAATGTACAAATACCACTTTCAGTAGCTAGTACAATCCCACCATTACTGATATCTAAAATTGCTGATGCTTGTTCTGGTAACTGGTAACATTCTTCAACATTACTATCTAAATCTACCAGATAGAGCATGGATAATGCTATATCTAACCAATAAACCTTGTTATCTGTATAATAAATTCCTTCTCCTAGCACATTTATTGTTTCAGAAATTATTGTAATATTTCGTTCATCATTCATAGGATTATTTCACATTAAGTACGTCGAAAAAACGAATTCGATTTAAGTGGTTTATTATCCCTGCAATGATATTTTCAACCGATTTTTCTAACGGTAATTCTATATGAGAATATTGTTCATCATGAACCGCAGATATTAAATAATGATTTAGATATTTATGATATTTATCAATATCACAACTTAAAATTTTTGTATTTGAAATAGGGTTTACAACACTTTTAAGATCCTCAACGTTATTTATTCTATAAGCATTTGGCATATGTTCATACCATGCGCGCCCGAATACAATTGCAGGAACTCCTCTAACTATACTCTCCCACCCAATTGTTCCAGTTATTGTTACAGTTGCTAGCGCCCCATCTATTAGAGAAAAAGGGTCTTGGTCAACATCGAGCAAAGTTACTCGTTCACCATATTGAGAGATTCGATCATAAAAGTTATGAGTTCGGCCTAGAGAGCCCGATAGATAAGGGTGAAACTGGCTGCCATGCTCCTTTATTACGATACTTATATCTTTAGGAAAAACCTTCAATAACATATCTATTATTAGCAATTGATCTACGTATATGCCCCCCGCAGGACAGCTTGTTTCTTCTGGTTGGTAATGTAAAGCGAAAAACAAATATTGCTTAGGCACATCGCATGATATATTTTTCTCATACTTTATTTTGTATGCAGCTACACTTTTTTTATTTAGAAGTTTAAAACACATTAAATGCAAAAAATTAAATTTTGAGTCATCTGGCATTTTTCCTAATTTAACGTAAGGGGACCAAAGACTACCAAGGCATAATTGCTTCAATAATTTAATAACGTCTTTATAGTTTGAAAAGCTCTTTAGTTTTTTAATGACAGCTATGCATGCGGTTTTGTAAATAGAATTGCTATTTGTACGATCCTGATTCGCCATATAATCTGGTTTTGCATCTTTATAGCTCCCTCTTAATTGATTCAATCGTTGGACTAAGTAAGCTTCCCTATCTTCATCAATATATTTTTCAGTATTATCAATTATATGCTTATCTATTTTCAAATATTCTGGCATCTTTTCAATTGAAGAAGAAATCAAACTGTTACCACTAAATGGAGTCATTTGAAAAGTTAAAAATTCAACATTCATAATTTTAGATGCTACATAAAGCGCATAATCATAAACTCTATGTGGCATTGTCGGAGAAATTATTATATCAATGCCTTCATTATCTATAACGTTACACCAATACTGAAGTTGCTCTCTAAAGAACCTTTGTCTATGAGTAAACTCGAAAGACTTATGATCTGGATCCATTCTGTCCATCATTTTACAAGCTATTAGCTCATATTTTCCATACAAGTTACAGAAATTGTCATCTATCGCTAAGAAATTACCTTCATACTGGTTACCACCAATGCCCTTCCAAGCATCAAAGTGGCAATGAAAATAGCAACTATTACTCCATTCATATTCCTTTCGAGTATTACTCTCATCTTTTAAATACATAAAATATTGTGGGACAATATTTTCCTCGAGATATAACCTATTTGCTACTTCTAACCAAGTGTCAGGTTTTTTCAAAGTACTAGGTAAGTAGATTGCGTTTAATTTTTTTCGGTTCATAATGATATTGTACTAATTTGTTTGTGGGGTGTATTCTTAAAATGAAAGTTTGCCACTAATTTTAGGAAGAGTGAAAGTAACATGGAAATAGTCAGGCCAAATATAATATCTGTTATCATGGCAGATACACTCCAGCAATATAAAATAAAAAAAGCAAAGCATAATATATGTATACACATTAATAATTTATCTTTCTTTATCGAATATAAAAAATAGTGGGGAATCATACTACAATTGTATATAAACCCCATTAATATTAGCATACCAAAAATATTATAATTTTCTGTTAGGATAGGCTTATCTATAAAGACGATAATATAGGGTGTAATAAAATAAACACAAGTAAATAGAATTATTGAAGCAGCTATAGTATTAATAGTTAGCTCTTTGTAATTACGAAAAAATGACTCAATGTCTTTAGAAGCGATACTACGAAGCATCTTCGGATATACAAATGAAAATACAGCTGGATTCATAAAGTTTACAACCGTCATAGTTAGTGATATATAAAAGGTGTATACACCTAGCATAGCCATGTCACCTAGGACGGAAATAAAATATCTATCAAGAGTAAAGAAGCCTCTAATGCACATCGTAGATGTTAAATAAAAAAAACTGACAAAAACACCTCTTTTTATCCAAGTAAAATCTAGTTTCTCTTTCCAAAAAGCAAAACGAATACCTTGTAATTTATAAAGGCTAAACACACCATAAAATATGGACAGGTAGCAAAAAACGGCCCAAAAAGCCAAAACCATTTCGATACTTCTAAAATCTTCACTATATATGAGGCATGGCACTAAAATAAGGACCCATATAGAGGTACGTATCAGCATGACTAAACTGGAGTAAGTTTGATAATTCAATATTATTAAAGTTCTTCCTAACTCCTGTGATATTTGTTCCCCAATAACAATTAGATAAAAGAAACATAATATTTCAATAGGTAAAAAATCTAACAAAAACAATAAACTTAATAATGGAAGAAATAACACATATGAAATAAAATGAAAATGGTATTGCTTATTCAATGTTTCGTCATAACGCTCAGAACCTGATTCTATCAACTCTCTTTGGCTGAAGTGATAAAATTCAAAGCCTAAGAATACTACGCTATATATTATAATAGCGGCAATAAGTCCGTACATTCCGTAATCTTCTATAGATAAGTATTTTGCTAAAGTGAGAACAAAAACAAACCGAGCTACAATTGATATTGCCCTAAGGAGTATATTATAAAATCGCGTAGTATTATTATAAAAGTAATGAGATAACTTCATTCAGTCCTAAAACCTTATTGACACAATATTCTTTCAACATAAAAAGCTTCCGCTTTAAAAAGGCCATTCGTTGCTCCTCGTAGTACAGCTAAAGCTTCAACACATTCATAGCTTCTACTATGAGGAAATACTCTCATTTCTTCATGATAGCATTTTAATGCCTCTAACTTTTGTTCCCAAAAGTCAGATATATCAACAAAATAATTAGGAATAAATTGAATTGCAGTTGGTGAGTTCCATTCGGTACTTGATAATACTTCAAATGACAATATTTTTTTAATACTTGACCAAGATTGTGGTCTGCAAGCAGTCATAACGGCCGAATGTGTAACACGGTGATCCACATTCAAATCATGGGCAAAGTGTGTGTAGACAATTTCAGGCTTTATATCATTTATGACTACTTCAATATCCTTTACAACATCAAGTAAAGTGATACTATCCATTTTATTATCTGGGAAATTTGATTGTCGAATATCGCTGACACCTAATATAGCCATTGCTTGACTAGATGCTGATTCTCTTAATGTAATATAATCACTATTAGTGTCTCGAGAAGAGACACCATCAGTCATAAACATAACAGTAACAGAGTCCCCTTTTGAAACATGCCTAGCAATGGCTCCACCACACCCTAACGATTCATCATCTGCATGGGCAGCAACAACTAGTACATTACTCATCGTTATTTCAAAACAGTTAAATTGGAATCTGACATCAATTTATTAACTTCATCAGTTGTGATGCTGATATTATTAACGGTTTCATTTATGACATCCAGAGCTTCTTTTATAGTATCAAGCGTTTCAGCTCCCACAGAAACTCTAATAAAATCTTGAGTACTATCCCCATATGCTTCACCTGGTACAACTGCAATACCATGCTTAGCTAAAAGATACATAGAGAGATTAAAGGTCGACCCCGAAAACTTAGATACATCAATAAAAATATAAAAGGTAGAACCACCCGGTAAATATTCCATATTAAGGTGATCTAACATTTCAACAACTTTGAGCCTCTTTTTAGTTACCTCTAACGCCTGAGGTAAAGTATAACTAAGTATTTCATCAAAGTGCTTATCAAGATAGAGCATTAGTAAGGTTGGAGCACAAGTGATTAAGTGTTGATTTAATTTCAGTAACTGCTGGATCATAAATGAACTTGAAATTACATAACCAATTCTCCAACCAGACATTCCAAAGTTTTTAGATAGTGAATTTACAACAAATAGAAAGTCTTTTTCTTTAATAGCATCACCTGCGGAAACAAATTCTCCATTCAGAACAAAATCACTGTACGCTTCATCAACAAGAAGATAAACACCTCTACTTTTGCATAATTCATACAGAGAAGATAATTCTTCTCGGCTATATAACTTTCCCTGTGGATTATTAGGGTTATTGATAATTAACATTTTAGTTTTAGTTCCAATGTACTTATCAAAATTAATCACACACTCGTTATAAGGAATAAACTTAGCTTCTCCACCTGCGAGTCGGGCTTGCTCTTGGTAGCTCAGCCAAGCGGGCTCGTGAATAAGTACTTCTTCGCCTTTTGCAAGTACTGCGAGCATACACATAAATATTGCGGGTTTAGAACCTGCTGTTATTAGTAGCTCTGTGCCTGAGTCTATATTTACATTATATTGTTTTTTATAAAAACTTGATATTTTAGCTCTTAAACTAGGGATCCCTAAGCTGTCAGAGTAATGATAACCTCTTTGCAAATCGATATCGTTGTAATCGAATTCAGGTATATCAAAAAAAGCTTCACCTAATGAGAGAGTAGTTACATCTCGACCTTCTCTTTTTAAATCATATACAACCTGGTTTATATATACTGACAAAGCTTGAGGGATTTTATTTACAACGGGGTTAATTGAGTTTTCAAACATTTATTATATACCTAAAAATTTATTAAAATTATTATATTTCACATCAGATATCTGCTCATCAGATAGGTCATATGTTAATGCAAAATCACAAAAATCGTTAACAGCTTTGTTAAACTGGATAAAGGGTTGGTCTGAACCAAAAAGGAAACGCTGGTGACCTAGATTTTTCATGGAAAAGGCTAAATCTTGCCATACAGAGCTACCTTTCCAGTAACTTAGAGAAAGAGATAAATCAGCATATAAGTTATTATGTTGAGCCATTAATGACATAACATCCAAAACTTTAGGTCCTCCAAAATGAAGTGCTATAATTTTCCCTTTAAAGCCATAGCGTAAGATGGAAGCGCATAGTTGCACACCATTTAATTCATACAACATATCAGTTCCATAGGAGCAGTCTATGGCAACCCATATATTATACTTTTCAGCTACAGAACATAGTTTATTAATATTGCTGAATGTCTCAGGACACAACTTTTGTAAGTATGGATGAAACTTTATACCTGATATATTATTGTTGGCTGCATATTCAATATATTTTTCTGCATCATTATCATTAGGATCAATCAAAACGGTTAGATAATGTTCTTCTTTTAACGTTATTTTAAGCTGATTTTGATATACATCTTTAATAAAAGAGCTATCTAACACCATAAAATTTACATAAGTCAGCCCAAGTTCATCAGCTTTTTTAAAAGCTAAATCTAACGTTTTTTGAATGCCATGGTCACATATATTAAATTCAACATTTATTGCCGCATCTAATAACTTCTTATTTTCCGGTTTTTGAAGATCAACTGTACTATCTACGGTTGGTAAGTGAAAGTTACTATCTGAAATCATTCATTACCCTTATATAATATTGGATTAACAACGCTGCCATCCGCCATAAAAAACTCAATTAAAGATAAAGCATATTTAATCACAGCAGAGTCTGCATCACTTGTTGTAATAATAAAGCCATGTCTATTTGCGTCTGTATTGGTAGACATAATATTTTCAAGCTTATTTATCATAATTTTATAATTAATTATGGTATCAGTAGTTTTTAATTTTTCCGATATATTTACCGACTTTAAAACACCCACTGCAGGTACTTGAAAAAACAATAAGTTTGTAGGGTTATTTTTGATATTATTATAATCAACAGGGTGATCTAACCCAATGCAATCAGAAATAAGCTTTTTACTAAAGTCGACTCCTGTTACCGAGGTAAAAATATCTGTAGACGTAAAGCAGCCGCCTCCCCTATTAGCTAACTCTATAAGATAAATATCATTGTTTTTATCAATCATATATTCAGCGTGTATCATGCCAAAACTAATATTGAGGGCTGTAGCAACGACTTTATTATTTAACATCGCTTTTTGATAAACAGAGTTACTTAAATCCCCAGGATAATTAATTCCAATGGAGACCTGGGTCGTATCATCAATCATTGCTTTTGTGGCTAAGGCTAAAGATTGAATACCATCATAGGGATCGCAATAGCCGTCAATAGTAATTTGAACACCATCAATGAATTCTTCAATAATCACCTGTCGTGCAGGGCTATTATTGATAGCTGATAAAAATGCGTCAGGTATTTCATCCATACTATTAACTTTAGAAACACCAAAGCTACCTCTACTATCCACAGGTTTAATAATAACGGGAAAACCAATATTATTAGCAAAACTTTCCGCAGCTTTAATATTCAAACACAAACTATAGTGGGGTTGACAGATATCAGACGAAAACTCTTTAATTTTGTTTCGCTGGAGAAATTTGTTAGTACTTAAAAGTGCTTGTTCAATACCAATGTTAGGACAACCAATAATTTCTGATACAACTGCTGCTGCATAGATTGCATGATCACATTCATCCGAAATCACGGCAGTAATATCATTTAACCGTGCAAAATCAACAATTAATTCAACATCGAAATAATCACAAACAAGTATTTTTTTGAAGTCATATTTACATTCTAACTCACTTCGGTGGATGCCATAAAGCTCAACTCCCAACTCAAGTAAATTTTTGATATAACTTTCTTGCTCCCAGCCTAAATTAATAAGGAGAACTTTTTTATCTTTTACTGAATTATATAACATATAAAACTCTTATTTACCCAACAGGTTATGCCATTCAAGCATTTGATCTTTTGGTATATCTGATTTCAGTGAAAAACCTTCAATTAGTGTAAGGTTTTGACGAGATATACCGCCTTCTCCACGCATTAAGCTAAAATCACTTTTACAAATAGGAGTACCTGCGTTTAAGTTTTTATTGCTAACAAATTTCATAGAGATTCTTTCTCTATGTCCTATTTCCCATTCAGTTAATGGGGCTTTTTTTCCATCGCCAAGTCCTTCATGGATTTCCCTAATTTGTTCTACCATATGTTTAAATTCTTCAGGCTCACTTGCAAAATGATGATCAGGACCTGATGATTTTTGATCTAATGTGAAGTGTTTTTCAACAACTGATGCACCTAGTGCTACTGCAGTTACAGGAAAATGAATTCCCATAGTATGATCGCTATAGCCAACTAAACAGTTATAAATATTTCTAAGTGTACTGATAAATGACAAGTTGGCATTTTTTGCTGGTGTTGGATACTGCGAAACACAGTGCAAAAGTATTACATCTTTAAGCTGTTCATCAATACATAGATTCATCATTCTATCTATGTCGCCTAAAGTGCTTATTCCAACAGACATAATTAATGGTAGATTATATTTCTTAGCTTCAAGAGTTATCTCTGGAAACAGATCAAATTGCGGAGATGCTATTTTGAAAGCTGGCGTTCCAACGTCTGCAAGTAATTTTACTGCCTCTAAATATGTAGGAGCAGACATAAAATCGACCCCTCTTTTATTACAGTGGTTAGCTAACGTAGTATACCAATCCTCAGATAATTCAATTAAATCAAACAGACTCTTTATATCGGCTTTTGTTTTGTCCGTCTTATATAAAGCATTAAAGTTTAGAGATTGAAATTTAGCTGCATCAGCGCCACAATCAGCGGCAGCATCAATCATTTCAATAGCTTTATCTAAAGATTGATCATGATTAGATCCGATTTCTGCGATAATATATGTTGGTGATGCTTGAGATATAATTCTATTCCCAATATTTATTGTTTGATTAAATTTTGTCATTGATAAGTTCTTTTAGTCTAGTTATTAACCTTTCGGCACCATGCCCATCACACAATAAGGATGAATTGATAGATATTTCTTTTCGTAAATCAAGATCATTGCATAGCAAAGCCATTGATTCGGTTATATCGCTTTCAAAGTGTTCTAATTCTACAGTTAATGCAGCTCTCTTGTCTTTCAATGAACTGCTTATATCAATTTGGTTATTTTCAAAAGCAACAATTATAGAAGGCAAACCAAGTATTGCCCTTTCCCAACAAGCGCTTCCTGCTGCACCAACTGCTATATCTGCATTTAGCATCAGTTTTGGCATTTCTGATGTATCAATATGAAGAGAAATATTATAATTATTTTCGGTCAGTTTATCTATAGTTTCTTGAATTTCTAATAAATGTGGGTTACAGCTTCCACAAACTACATCGTACGATATAGGTTGAGGGTAATTAGCTAAATGTTCAAAAAAACGTTTCGTTAAATTTAACGGGTCAGAGCCACCAAATGAAACTAATACGTTTTGCAATACGTTATTGTTTCGCCTTCTTTTTATGGCTTCATCCCGAAGTTTTAAAAATGCGGGATTTATTAATGAATATTTAGTTCCTGCCAGTACTTCACAATCGTTAGCTGTTACCTTGTTGTATTCTGATCTATCACGCTCTAAAGTTTGGTCTAAAACGATATCCGCACTAGTTTTTGTTATTGGGCGATCAGATAATTTAACCAATACGTCACAATATACTACTACAAGATCATCCCACTCTTTATCTGTGCCATAATGATCAGATATAATGACTTTATGTTTCACATTAGAGCTTTTTATTATGTCAATTACTTGCCGAGAATCTTCTCTAGATGTTGCGCCTAACCAACCGCTATATACTTCTTTACGACCAATTTCATCAGTAATTTGATTATGTTCAGATGAGCTTAATAATGTAAAATCCAGCTCCATTTTTTTTAATAAATTATAGTCGTACGTAGTGTTTTCTCTGCAGATAAAGTGCACTTTAAAACCGTGCATTTTTGCTGTATTAGCTATTACGGTACATCTATATAAATGACCTAAACCAATCATTGATGATGCATCGACTCTAAAATAAACTACTGTATCTATATTAATCATCAGCTTTCGTTATATTTAAAATATACTTTTGGTCTTT
>Ga0209292_1002386_pt1 | contig 21638 bp, 15 predicted proteins | sample GOMGulsemesocosm_2_FD_184634 | JGI IMG/M metagenome (GOLD analysis project Ga0209292, IMG submission 184634) | Methane-oxidizing microbial communities from mesocosms in the Gulf of Mexico - GOM9C Gulf of Mexico (SPAdes) (version 2) | ecosystem: Environmental > Aquatic > Marine > Cold seeps... | reverse complement strand
TAAGCGATTAGAAGCGCTATCAGGTGCTAAAAACGCCTTACTCTCGACACAAGAAAGTGATATTGCCCCTAATGAAGAGTAAACCAGGTTCATTGCAAGGAAAATACTATATTGGCTTAATGTCAGGAACCAGTGCAGACGGCATTGATTTAGCCCTAGTTGAGTTTACTAAAGGGCAGAAAAAACCCGTATTAGTGGCAAGTTATTATCAAGAATATTGCAGTATTACTGCTGAAAAAATTACCTCTCTATATCAACCTGGCGTGAATGAAGTCGACCGTGCCTTTCATCTTGATGTTGAATTAGCTGAACTTTTTTCTCAAGCGATTGTGGCATTGCTGAAGCAAGAAAACCTTACTCCAGAAGATATCATCGCTATTGGCAATCATGGTCAAACTATTCGTCACCGCCCTACCGGAACTCATCCATTTACCTTACAAATTGGCTGCTGCCAAACATTAGCAACGCTAACGGGTATTCGAGTGGTTGGGCAATTTCGTCGTAAAGATATGGCACTTGGTGGACAAGGCGCACCGTTAGTGCCCATTTTTCATCAACAACTATTTAATCAAACATCAGATGCCTGTTTTGTCGTTAATATTGGTGGCATAGCCAATATTACTTTTTTACCAGCGCATGGCTCAACGCAAACCGTTTTAGGCTTTGATACCGGTCCAGGTAATGCACTGCTCAATGATTGGTATCTAGCGCATCACCAAAATAGTCAATCTTTGTTTGATAAAGATGGTGCATGGGCAGCAACAGGGCAGGTGAATAAAACCTTGCTGACTCAGTTGATGCAAGATGATTACATCAAAGCGACCGCCCCTAAAAGTACAGGGCGAGAATACTTCAATCTTGATTGGATCCAACAACAAATCAAGGTGTTTGACCTTCAGTCAAGCAAGCAACTTAGCCCAAGTGATATTCAAGCGACATTATTAGCTTTTACGGCACAAAGCATTGCTAACGAAATTATGGTATTGGCTGCACAAGGCAATATTTATTTGTGTGGTGGTGGTGTTCATAACGCAGCTTTAGTGAATGGGCTAAAGCAAATGATGAACAGTACAGGTGCCACTTATGAAATAAATACTATGCAAGCGGTGAAAATAGATGGCGACCAACTTGAAGCCATGGCCTTTGCTTGGCTTGCATATGCCTTTGACCATGGTTTAAAGAGTAATATGCCGGCGGTCACTGGCGCAAAAGCAAGCTGTACATTAGGCAGTAGTTTTCTTCCGTAAATTTTGTCATAAAATAGAATCAGTTGGCTAAATTTGCTTACCTCTTGCTAAAAACCTGATAGTAATCTACTGGCATTTCATCACTTCAACACTATACTTAAATGCGTAACGTTCGAAAAACGAACAGATTGGTTGTGCCTATACTTTACTCTGCACACCATTGAAGTTAGCGTCGAGGAGGGCTTATGGAGTTTAAAGATATTCATATTGGTATGAAATGTGGCAGTAAAAAAGGCAGTGGTACTGTTACTTGGGTTGATGGCTCAACACATACTATTTATATGGTTGATTGTAATAACAATACTAATTTTGAAGTCAACATAAGCGATATTATTGAAGATCCACAGGCGCACAATAAAGAAGATGATTATTATTAGCTAGTGCCAAAATTTACCTTTGATAGATAAACAAAAACCCGACGAATTTATATTTTGTCGGGTTTTTTATGCTTATACCCGTTACCAATCAAGATGCATGTTTCAGAGTGCTTGAGCAATTTCAATTCAAGGCGCTGTGATTAAATAATGGGTATTCCCTTATAAATCACAGCAACGATGGAGTGATGTTGCTCAAGCGCTTCTGCGATGGGTTTAAAATGCCTTTTCGCGGCGTTAAATAATCAAAACATAGAGTGACTATGTTTAAATTACTTAACTGGCCTAAAGTCATTTTAATTCCCACTGAAATCTTGCACTTTGAATGGTAACGGGTATTTACCAATTTGATTAATTCTCGCTGAGTGGGAAATAACTTAATCAACTTGGTATTACTCCGTAAATATATTGAATCTGCCTTAGGTATTTGCCACACTGCTCCATTCACCGACTACATGATTAATCATATGCTTATTAGCAAGAAAGTCGGTCTCAATATTAAACTTATACGTTAAGGTCTTTTATGGAATGGTTGTCAGTGTTGCCTCCTTTAGTGGCAATTATTATTGTTATTTGGAAAAAAGAAGTCATTCTTGCCTTACTTTCTGCCGTTTTCACCTCTGAGTTAATATTAGCGTCACAACATCATAGTAATGCGTTATTTCACGCTTTTATTGGTTTTATTGAACGTATTATTAGCGTGGTTAGCTCCGGCGGCAATGCGCGTATTTTGGTTTTTAGCTTACTCATTGGTGCTTTGCTAGCTTATGTTCGAGATTCCGGTGGTGTTACCGCCATGGTTGAAAAACTAGTAAATAAGGGCATTGCCAAAAGTAAACGGCAAGTGGGTGGCTTAACCATGTTTACTGGCATGGTGATTTTTATTGAGTCTAACCTGAGCGTACTTACCGCGGGTATTTTATCCCGAGATTTATTTGATAAATTCAAAATGAGCCGAGCTCGATTAGCCTATATTATCGACAGTACCAGTGCGCCAGTATGTATTTTAGTACTACTCAATGGCTGGGGTGCTTACGTATTAGCACTTTTAAATAACTATGAATTAGGGCAGTCTTCAGTGTCTATTTTATGGGGGTCAGTTGCGTTTAACTTCTATGCTATCATTGCTTTGCTTATGGTGCTTTATACGGTAGTAACCGATAGAGTGCATGGTCCGATGAAAGCGACAGAAATAGCATTAAATGTTGAAGATAGAACACAGAAAAATACAGCCAAAAGTGAATTGGTACAGCAGTCTTCATTAGCGCACTCGGCATTACAAGAAGCTTCAACAGTTTCACAAGCAGTGCTATCCCAAAACGTATTACAAGAGAGCATGGTAGCAGCTACTAAAGCACGCTTTATGTTGTTGCCATTATTAACCATGATTTTTGGTATGTTTTTCTTTATGTATTGGAGTGGTGATGGTGATATCACCCAAGGTAGCGGCAGTAAGTCGGTACTTTATGCAACCTGTTTGGCGCTGGCCGTGAGTTACTTTCTATTACGTTTTTCTAAGCGCTTTGATCATAAAGAATTAGTTGAGATAGGTTTTAAAGGCATTGGTGAATTATTGCCTTTGGTTACCATAGTTTTACTATCACTGACACTTGGCGAAAGTTTAAAAGAGCTTGGTACAGGCTATTTTATCGCTGGTATTGTTGGCGACTATTTACCACTAATTCTTGTAGTACCTATGTTGTTTTTAGCGGGGGCAGTAATTTCCTTTAGTACCGGTACTTCATGGGGCACATTCGCCATTTTAATTCCTATCGGCGTACCATTAATTCAAGCGTTAGGTTTGCCGCCTTCATTGGTGATTGCTGCAATCTTAGGTGGTGGTATCTTTGGTGATCATTGTTCGCCTATTTCTGATACTACTGCGGTTTCGGCTATCGCATCAGGTTGTGACTTACTAGAGCATGTGAAAACACAAATGCCTTACGCGCTGGTGGGTGGCGCTTTAACGCTTGTGGTTTATGTGATTGCAAGTATTGTCATGATTTAACCTTTATACCCAAACGACTTCAAAATGCTCGTTTCAGGACGCCTGAACAATTCATGATCAAGGCATGTATTTCATTAATGGTTGTTCCCTTAATGAACTACATAACGATGAACGTGATTTGCTTAGGCGTCCCAGAATGGCAGGTTTAGAAACGCTTTATACATCGTTATTTATTTCGACAATAGAATAACTATTATCATCAATCAATGCCTTGCCTAAAGACGTTTCTAATTCCAGCTGAACCCTGCATCTTGAGGTGGCTTGGGTATGTTTCTCTGTTAAACATGAAAATCAGGCTAGTTATCGTGAGTGAGTTGTAAAGCAACTCACTTTGCTGCAGATTAACTGTCTGAGATTAATAGTTTAAGATTAACGAGAAATAATAATGAAAAAAAAACTACCCCTCTTAACTTGTTTACTTTTATCAGCTTTTGCTAATACCGCTTTAGCAAAAAACGTTCCTTTTGCTATCGCTATACATGGCGGTGCAGGGACTATTGAAAAAGCTCGTTTTACCCCTGAAAAAGAAGCCGCGTATCGCGCTAAATTAACCGAGTCTGTTGAAGCAGGTTATGCAATTCTCGAAAAAGGCGGTACTAGCCTTGATGCATTAACTGCTGCGATAAATATTCTCGAAAACTCGCCTTTTTTCAATGCAGGTAAAGGCGCGGTTTATACCCATGATGAAACTCATGAGATGGATGCATCCATTATGGATGGAAAAAACCGTCAAGCAGGTGCTGTTGCAGGCGTTAAGCATATTGAAAACCCAATAAACTTAGCACGCCTTGTGATGGATGAATCTGTTCATGTGATGTTAAGTGGTGATGGCGCTGAAACGTTTGCTAAAAGCCAAGGTGTTGGCTTAGTTGATAATACTATTTTTGATACTGACCATAGATATAAATCACTGCAGCGCGCTAAGGCTAAAATGGAAAAGGCTAAGCAACAAAATAAAGACTATCAAGCAGCACACCAATCTTTAGAGGTTGAGTACAAAGTAGGAACTGTTGGCGCAGTTGCCCTTGATAAATTCGGTAATATAGCCGCGGGTACTTCTACTGGCGGTATGACCAATAAACGCTATGGCCGTATTGGTGATTCTCCGGTGATTGGTGCAGGTACCTTTGCTGACAATGCTTCATGTGCTGTTTCAGCAACGGGTCACGGAGAATACTTCATTCGTTATAATGTTGCTGCCGATATTTGTGCCAGAGTGCAGTATCAAGGAAAGAGTATTGAGCAAGCGGGTAAAGAAGTTATCCATGATGTGCTAATGCCTATTGGCGGCACAGGTGGCGTGATCATTATTGATACTAAAGGTAATATCAGTTTACCTTTTAATACTAAAGGTATGTATCGAGCTAGTAAGTCTGCTAACCAAGCAACTTATGTTGGTATTTTTAAAGATGATTAGCTCTTTCGTAAGTGGAAAGTAGTCGGTCTTCAAAACTAAGTGTATCTACTATTATCCGGAATATTTTCTGTAAGACCCTGGAAGGCGAGTCCATTTAATACTCTCGCCTTAATCCTTTGTTTCAGTCTCATGTTATTCTTTGATCTAGATCAAGTTTTTCTGTCTATAGTTAACAATATCGTTTAAAATGCGCGCCATATTTTTAGTTGTTTACTTGTTGTACAGGAAGCTAGATCATGACACACCACGAAGAAGATTTTAAAGATACTACCTCAACCATCAATGTATTAATGGTTATTGTTGCAATGGTGGCTATGCCTTTACTACCTATGCTTATGGGCTGGTTTACTATGTTACGTTAAGTAATATTTAATTATTACTGTAGAGGACGCATTCGTACCTCACAGTAATAATTTCTCGAACACATCACAACTCCTACCGTTACTCCGATTTTTGTTACTCTTTTTATGTTACTTAGCACCCGCTAAATATCTCTTAAATTCATAATATTAACCACTAATACTGTAACCTTTGGCATCAAGGCAGACATTACGAGCTTTGTTGTAGTCCATCATTTTTTCATCTGCAATTTGTTGAGTTTGTGCTGCTTGTTGTTGGGCCTGTTGCTCAGCCACTTTCTGCTGCTCTGCCGCTTGAGAGGCTGCTTTTGCACTGTGCCTTCTACTTGATACTATGCCAACCGCCGCACCTTTTGCTGCACCATTACTGACATCATTACCGCCAACTTCTGCAATAAGCGCACCTGCAGCGGCACCCTTAATTGCCCCTCTAGCACCAGATCTGCGTTGTGGCGCTGGTTGAGCTGGTGGTGGAGTTGTCGGTGATGCAACTGTTGATGGTGGCTGTACTGCTGTCGGATCAAAGCCAGTTTCACCCACGGCAAAGCTATGACAAGCATACTCATCTTGTGTTTGTTGCTCTTTAGTTTGACCGTTTTGAGGAAAAATATATTGCTGGGCACTTACGTTGCTTATGGATAAAACTGATAACACAACTAGTATAGTTTTCATTGTAGTATTTTTCATGGCTGCCTCTTAAGTGTATTTAATGCTTATTGATATCTTTATTTTCATGCTGTAAGTATACTTATCTTTAGTTATTATACTAACGACTTAAATTCATAATTATTATGCATGAGGGTAATATCATTACTTGGTATGCCTTAGTATTTATAGCTATAAATATTAAATTTTCCCATTCTACTTATCATCCCGCTAGTCAGTAGCTAATAAATAAAGTCATTTACGAATGTCTTATTAACCCAATAGAAACAAGGCATAAAATTGATAGATTTAACATTATTATCCATATTCATCCCGACATTTTTCATGGTTAGTATCACGCCAGGCATGTGCATGACACTGGCTATGACATTAGGTATGAGTATTGGTGTTCGTCGTACCATGTGGATGATGATTGGTGAACTGATTGGCGTGGCCATTGTTGCAATATCAGCAGTACTTGGTGTTGCCAGTATCATGCTGAACTACCCTGATATTTTTGAAGTATTAAAATGGGTAGGTGGTGCTTATCTGGCGTATATTGGCGTAAACATGTGGCGCTCAAAAGGTAAAATGTCCATAGGTGAAAATAAGCAGAATGACGTGAGTCGTTATTCATTATTCACTCAAGGGCTTGTCACTGCTATTGCCAATCCCAAGGGATGGGCTTTTATGATTTCTTTACTGCCACCATTTATCAGTGTTGAACGCGACCTAGCACCACAGTTAATCGTGTTATTAAGCGTCATTATGCTAACAGAGTTTACCAGCATGATGGCTTACGCTACGGGTGGTAAAAGCCTGCGAATATTCTTAAGTCAGGGTAATAATATCAAATGGATGAACCGTATTGCCGGTAGCTTGATGGTAGGTGTCGGGTTTTGGCTAGCGCTGGGTTAGTCGAACGTTGGGCATGAAACTCGCTTTCATTGTAGCTTCATATTATCATAGCTAAATCCCTTGTTTTTTTATTAATTGATAGGCACTAGCTATGATTAAGTTGCGCGATTTAGAATATTTAACAGCCATCGACAAGCACAAACATTTTGGTAAAGCGGCACAAGCATGTTTTGTTAGCCAACCGACCTTGAGTGGGCAGTTAATGAAACTTGAACAGCAGTTAGGTTTACAATTGGTCGAGCGTCATCGTCGCAATGTGATGCTGACCCCTGCAGGAGAACAGTTAGTTAAAGAAGCGCGTAAAGTTCTACAAGCCGCGGGGGAATTTGAATCACGCGCAAAAGCCTTGCTTGACCCTTTTGCAGGTGATTTACATTTAGGTTTAATTCCAACATTAGCACCTTATTTACTTCCACATATTATGAGTGAGTTAAACACTAGCCTACCTAATATCAACTTTTTTCTTCACGAAAATCAAACTCAGGTTTTGTTGCAGCAATTAGATGAAGGCAAGTTAGATGTTTTGATTTTGCCTTACCTTAATGAGATGGAAAAGTTTGAATCTTATCAATTGTTTGATGAGCCACTAATGTTAGCGACTCCGAAAGAGCATAGCCTAGCCCATAAGAAAAAACTCAGCTTGGCTGATTTACAGGGTGAAAAAATATTGACGCTGGCTGATGGTCATTGTTTAAAAGATCAAGCCATGGGTTATTGTTTTGCCGCTGGCGCTAAGGAAGATAATAGTTTTCAAGCAACCAGTTTGGAGACACTACGCCATATGGTAGCTAGTGGCATGGGTATTACCTTATTACCCGCCTTAGCTGCGAAAGGAAACTTAGCGAGTGACACTATCCACTACGGCCAATTTCAAGCACCAGTGCCAGTGCGTGGTATTTCGCTAGTTATACGACCCAATTATTCTCGAATGGAATGTGTGAGAGCTATTGTAGCGAGTGTTAGAAAGTCTATTGGCCAGATGAAATAGAATTGATTTTTAGCAAGTTACCTTAGGGGTTGTTGATCTTTCGTAGTTTAATTTTTTAAGGCAAAACTTTTTTAGCCAAATTCTTCGGACAGCGTTTGTAAACATTGATATGCCATTATCACCTTTCTGATGTGACGATATATGGATGTAGCTTAATAGACATTGCAGGAGCTATTGTCCAGAATGACCACATCACAAAGGCTCTGTCTTGTTTTACAGCAATGATAGCTAGATAATCCTTTTCTCATCATTCAAAATGATAATTTCAGTTCTGCGTTTGTATAACAATGATAGTTTTTACCTATCAAACTTATTAATACTATCGATTATACTAATTACTGCTATCACTCTATTATTATCCCATCTTAAACGAAGCGCATAACTCTCCATAGATGTAGCGCTTCAAATTTTTACTAAACTAAATGGGAATTCATTATGAACCAATCAATTATCAATACTAAATTATTACCTTTTAACGCCACAGCTTTTCACAACGGTGAGTTTGTTGAGCTAAGTGAAAAAGACCTTGCTGATAAATGGTCAGTAGTTTTTTTCTACCCAGCTGATTTTACTTTTGTATGTCCTACAGAGTTAGGCGACATGGCTGACCATTATGCAGAACTTCAAAAGATGGGCGTTGAAGTGTACTCAGTATCTACTGACACACATTTTACCCATAAAGCATGGCACGATACTTCAGATACAATTAATAAAATCAAATATCCTATGATTGGCGACCCAACTGGTGCAATTACGCGTAATTTCGGTGTCATGATTGAAGCCGAAGGTTTAGCACTTCGTGGTACGTTTGTGATTAACCCTGAAGGCGAAATCAAAATTGCTGAAGTTCATGATTTAGGTATAGGCCGAAGCGCTGCAGAATTACTCCGTAAAGTTAAAGCCGCTCAATATGTAGCAGAGCATGACGGTGAAGTTTGTCCAGCAGCATGGCAACCAGGTGCAGATACCTTAGCTCCATCTCTAGATCTAGTAGGCAAAATCTAAATTTTGAATTGTTAAGTTTTCCTTAGCTTAGGTTAAATAGCGTTTTCTCTTTGTTGCTCAGCAGTCACATAGACAAGCTATGCTCATGCTTCGCGCCTCGAGTAATCGCTATTTAATTCAAAGCTAAGTTCAAACTAGCGTCAAACTCCACGGTTTGGCGTTATTAAACTAAAGTTCCTTTTCCTTATTACTTTCCACTTCCCAATGAATATTCTCAGAGGTCATTATGTTAGACACAAATTTACAAGCACAATTAAAAAGCTATTTAGAAAACTTAAAAACACCCGTTGAGCTAATCACCTTTACAGATGAAAGTCCTAAGGCAAAAGAGCTGAGTCAATTGGTCGCTCAAATTGCTGAGTTGTCGCCTTTAGTTAGAAAAATTGATGGCAACAGCACAGAGCAATCAGCGAATGAACGTGTTCCTTCCATGCTGGTTCGTTCAGTTGAGACAGGCAGTGAAATGCGTTTCGCCGGTTTACCTATGGGGCATGAATTTACCTCACTGGTGATGGCTTTATTACACAGTGGCTCACATCCTTTAAAGCTGGAAGCTGAGCAAATAGAGCAAGTGAAAAATCTTGAAGGTGACTTCGAGTTCGAGACTTATATCTCGTTAAGTTGTCAAAACTGCCCTGATGTCGTGCAAGCCTTGAATATGATGGCGGCAATTAACCCACAAATAAAACATAGCATGATAGATGGCTCATTATTTCAAACTGAAGTCTTTGATCGTGATGTGATGGCTGTACCGACAGTATTTTTAAATGGTAAGTCTTTTAGTCAAGGGCGAGTATCATTAACTGATATTTTAAATAAAGTTGATAAAAATGCTGGCGCACGACGAGCCAAAGCGCTTGAGAATAAAGAAGCTTATGACTTTTTAGTGGTTGGTGGTGGTCCCGCGGGCGCTGCTGCAGCAATATATGCAGCACGAAAGGGCATCTCAACGGGTTTAGTCGCTGATAGATTTGGCGGACAAATTAGCGATACTATGGCGATTGAAAACTTTATTTCAGTGAAAGCCACCCAAGGACCAAAGCTGGTTGCAAGTTTAGAAGAGCATGTGCGTGATTATGATGTCGATATCATGAACAGCAATAAAGCCAGTAAAGTTAAACGTAATGAAGAAACAGGCTTGGTTGAAGTGAGCTTAGAAAATGGCGCAGTTCTTAAGAGTAAGGCTGTAGTGTTAGCTACTGGGGCACGCTGGCGTGAAATGAATGTGCCGGGCGAAAATGAATATCGCGGCAAAGGTGTTGCTTATTGTCCTCATTGTGACGGACCTCTCTTTAAAGGCAAGCCAGTCGCCGTAATTGGTGGTGGTAACTCAGGTATAGAAGCAGCAATTGATCTCGCAGGTATTGTTGAACATGTCACTGTTTTAGAGTTTGCCGATACTTTACGTGCTGATGAAGTACTCGTAAGGAAAGCAAATTCATTAATCAATGTTACGATTATTACCAGTGCACAAACGACAGAAGTGATTGGTGATGGAAAACGTGTGACGAGTCTGAGGTACATTGACAGAGTAACGGGTGAAAACCATGAGCTAGCCTTAGCGGGTATTTTTGTACAAATCGGCTTGATGCCAAACAGTGAGTTTTTACAAGGTGATATTGAGCTTACTAATCGCGGAGAAATTATCGCTGGCAGCCGCGGTGAAACATCTATTGTTGGTGTATTTGCAGCTGGCGATGTAACTAATAGCCCTTTTAAGCAAATCATTATTGCTATGGGGAGTGGCGCTAATGCAGCCTTAGGTGCGTTTGATTACTTAATTCGCCAAGATGTTTAGAGCACTCAACTTTTAACTCATTACATTGTCCAAAAAGGTTAAGCCACCTAAAGTATTATTTAAGTGGCTTTTTTTTCAGCCGCCAGCTAGATAGTACCCGCTGTTGGGGTTAACTCATTTAACTGTGTCTAATTTAGTTACTTCAAGTAGGCACAAGGTTAATTGTTCAAGATTAATGGGCTTAGCTAGGTGTTTGGTAAAACCCAGCGACATTGCTTTATCTTTACTGCGGGTATCAACATCTGCAGTTAATGCAAAAATAGGTAAGTCAGCGTACTCAGGCATAGCTCTTATCTGTTGGGTTGCTTGATAGCCATCTAAAACGGGCATCTGACAATCCATTAATATGACATCTACTGTTTCTTTTTTTACATAATCAACCGCTAACTGACCATTTTCCACAACTACAGCATTAATGCCTAATTTACTTAGTACGGTATTAATAAGTTTTTGATTAATACGGTTATCTTCAGCCACTAATACGTTAAGCTTTGATAAATCATTTAACTCTTCTCTTTGCGACGATGCATCATCCTCTGTGTTATGAATTTGTTGATTGGTTAATTGCTGGAACGAATGATTATCTAAAGTAGTAACCGTAGGTTTAGTTCGAGTCAGTGGTAGTTTACAAGTGAAAATAAAACTGGTGCCATTGCCTACTTTACTTTCGATGGTAATGTCGCCAGCCATTAATTGGCTCAGTTTCTTGGCAATAGTTAAGCCTAAACCAGTACCACCAAAATCTCGGGAAGTGGATGTATCAGCTTGAGTGAAAGGATTGAATAATGTCTCTATTTTATCCGCTGAAATACCAATGCCAGTATCTTTTACTGTGATAGTGATATGTGCGATATTATCAAAAACTTTACCTAAATCTGCTGTAATTGAAACACCGCCGACTTGGGTAAACTTCATGGCATTACCACATAAATTCATTAAAATTTGCTCTATTCGGGTTTGATCACCAGAAAAATTTACCCCGAGAGGGAGATTGTCTCTTAAGTGCCAAGAGAGTTCCTTAGTGCTAGCCTCAACCTCAAATAAGCTATAAATACGATCTAACACCAAATGCATATCAAATGCGTCTTTAGTGAGAAAAAGTTTTTCAGATTCAATCTTTGATATATCAAGGATATTATTTACAATATGAAGCAGTAGGTCTGATGAAATATCAATATTCTGCAAATAAGCTTTAATTTCCTCTATATTGTTAGAAACTTTAGCAAGTTGAGCAAAACCTATTACCGAATTCATCGGTGTTCTAATTTCATGACTCATATTAGCCAAGAATTGGCTCTTCGCTTTGTTAGCATAATTAGCTTCTTTTACCGCTTCTTCTAAAGATTTGGTACGTTGGTTAACGAGGTTATTCAGCTGTAATTGCCTGTTGTTCATTAATAAAAGTGAGGTGACTATGGTGACTGATATGATAGCCAGTAATAGAAAAAACCTTAAAAAATTCTGATGTTGCTGCCGAGTTAAATAGTTTTCGTTAGCGAATAAATTAATGTTCCATATTTGCCCTGCTACATTAAAGTCATGGTTGAAATACCTCTTTGAATCATTGAGGCCAACATCATGAGTCTTTTGAAGAGTATCGATATTGGTCAAGAACGACAGGGTTTTATTTTGTTCAAATACTTCATAGTAGAATAAATTTTCTTGTACGTCGCTGATAGCATTACTGATGATTTTATTCGCCAGAAATACTCCCGTTGCAAAACCAATTAACTTCTTATCCCCCGTTTTTTTAGTATTCATTGTTTGTTCAAAAACAGGAAAAAATAATAAGAAGGCAGGTTCATTTTTAAATGACTGCACCAGTTGAATAATAGGCGTCGCCTGAGGTTGATAATTTCTCATTGTACTATCTAAGGTCTTTTTCCGCGAAGGGTTTGAATAAACATTAAACCCTATTGCCTTAATATTCTCCTTCTCAGGGCTGATAAACTTCACGTAAACCATATCGTCATCAATTGATAATGGTTTGCCTCTGATAGCTATTTTTTTTTGATAGTCCTGTGCTAAGTGTATCTCATGTTTTCTCTTTTCTGTTTGACTAATGAGAGGGTTCCAAGACATGGCTTTGAGGGTATTAGAGTCTTGAGTAAGTTTACTAACAAAGTCATGGAATTTTTCACGTGAAACATCGGGGTTGTGCTGAGCAAAATCAGCTAATAAGCTTAGTTTTTCTATGCTAGTGCTTATTTGACGGTAAATGCCATTTTCTATAACGTTTGATTCTTTTGTAATTAATTCCGTATCATTATTATTTGAGCCAGCAATAAAGAAATTGGTCAGTAATATAATAATGATTAATAAAGCACTCACGGCATATAGAATGATTAGCCTGGCGTTACGTTGTTCCGTTTTTAATTGGCGAAATTTAAGCAAACTAAACATAAAAGGCAATGAAAGTAGCACGCCTAATGAGTCACTTAACCACCAATAAATTAGATTTAATTGAAAATCTTCATCACTATATTGAGGATTAAATAAAGTGAGAGCACTAACGCCTATGGTTGAAGAAATTAAGTTAACCAAAATGCCGACAATTAAAATAAAATAGAGTGTTTTTTTGTTCTGTGATTGACTGATAGGGTTACCAAGCCAGTATCTGAGCAGTGCACTACCCACCATGGCTTGTAGCGTGGCACCAGCTGCAATCATTGCATTTTGAATGCCAGTAACAGAGTATATTAAGCTTATATCAAAGCTTGGTATTACTGAAAAGTTAAAGATAAAGGCGGCTAAAAATACAGCGGGTAAAAAACGCCACCACCATAAATAACAACCGAGTAAGGCTATGCCCGCTGGTAACCATATAGGGGTTATCTGGCCATGAAGAGAAAAGGACGATAAAAGGTGGCCAGAAACTATATAGCTTGCGAAAAGGATGAAGTACAAAGGCCAAGATTTATTGAGGGGATATATCTCTTCTATTGAGGCGATATTGTTTTGTGAGAGTGTTTGTTCCACTACAATCCTTTGATATTAATTTCTTAGCTCTGAAGCTAACTATAAACTATAAGTTAGTATTTACAATATAGTAGAAGTTTAGCCCAATCAAAATCTGCCAAAAAAGCATAATCAAATACCTTTATTAAAATAGGCTCTAGTGTCGATAAAATCACAGTATAAGTGGTGCGTAAATTGCTAACAATATAACTGTCAATATATTGTAGGGTATATCTAATGATCAATAACCTAGGCTTGTATAACTCAGCTTTTAATAACAATTCAGCCGTGGCTCAAAAAAATACCGATGAAATACAAGCTATCACTGAAAAGTATGCAGAAAAAAGTATTAAACATGAGGCTTCAGCTGATACTGCTAATAATTTGTTTTTATCAAGTAAAGCTCAAAAAATAAATGCAATTAGCAGTGAGTTTTTTAGTGGTGCTGAACTGACATTTGATGATATTGGTAAACTTAAAAAAAAGCTTTACCAATTTGGTCTTATTTCAAAAGATGATTATGCCACGTTAACCAAGGATACTGTTAGTGAGTCAAGCAATGAAGAAAAAGATAAAGTATCCACTACGACGCTAGCCAACTTTATTGGTGACTTTCTTGAGCGCCTGAATGCAGATGATGAAAAAGTTGAAGGTGATAATGAGGTCAATGAGAGTGAAAGCATAGTTGCTTTAACTGCGGCATTAACTACCGGCAAAGATATCTTAGCTAATGTTGAAGAGCAAAAAAATAAAGCCGACTTTAAGACATCGTTGCAGGGTTCATTAGCTCTACTTAAAGAAACTATCAGTGATAAATCATTTTCAGGCTTACCCTTGAATGACCAAATAGGGCTTTCAAAGGTATATCAGGCGCTGGAAATTGTAGACCACTTATCTCCACAACGACTGAATAACGATAAAGTTAATAAGTATATTGATTTATCTTTTAGCTAACGAGCTTAGTTTGGCATCAAGGAAAGCAGATCCTAGCGATGGATATTTTCTGATATAATGAATGTAATCGATATGAGGCTCAGAAACTGGTTGAATATCAATCACACTCATATTTCGATGTAAAGGGATTATAATTGCGCTTTGTTAAAATTATCCTAGCTATTTTTATCGTTATTACTATTAGCCTAAGTTCAATTTTTTTTAACCGTAGCTTAGTAGTTACTTCTTTAGTAAATAGTTACCTCGCACAATATCATAGTGTTTTAACTTGTCTTGATTTTTCTCTCGACGTCAATGATGACTTGATGATTTCGCGCTTATGTATTGACTCTCCTTATGCGAATCTAGAATTAACGGATATTCTGATAAAGTGGCACCTTAAGCCTAATTTCTTAACTACGGATAAAATAGCCGATGCCATTTCTGCAATACAGGTATCATCGGCTAATGTACGTGCTAAAGGTAATTTTCAACTGCCAGATAGTGCCGAGACAACACAGTTAACACTTACCTCCTTACCAAGATTAATTAGGCAACAACTACATAACATTACATTGCTTTCTACACCTGTAGATATAAATGTTCAGTCGTTTGTTTATCAACCTTTTAGTGATAATGCGGATAAAAAAAATCAATTATATCAAGGCAAGTTTTTAGCTACAGAACAACAACTATTTTTATCTCTATCAGAGCCTGAAGAAGGTGAGGTACTTTCTCTTGAGGTAACTAAAAAAGAGCAAGGTTTTAACGCCAAGCTAAGTGCTGAGTTAGCAAGGCTAAGAACATTTTTACTGAACCATCAAACCGTATTACCGAGTGACTTTGCCATGCTGCTAACTGATCCAAACCGTGAGTCTTGGTTAGTCGCGGGTCATATTGAAAGCCAAATAAACTGGCATGAGCAAAGCTTACTGATGAGCAATCAATTAACTGATTTTTCTTTTCAAGCAGAGCAAGTGATAGCTCAAGAGGGCGCGATTAATCTAACAGCTTCACTGGCTTGGCAAACAAGCTTGGTGGCAGAGGTGATGGAAATAGATTTTACTCAGGGTAATAACATACACCTTGTTTTTGATCAGTCTGTCGTTGTTAAACTTTTAACTGAAAAAGCAGTAGATTCACAACTGCTTGAGTTGTTGTCTGACAATGTCATGGATAGCTTTACTATTGAACCATTTGCTTCGATAAAAGTCGATTTTGCCAAACAAATGATAAACATTGATGGCGTAGATATCACCACTAATAACTTAAATAAGCCAATCAATGTATCACTCGATAATATTGCTCTTAGTTACCATGATAACTCAGCAACTTCAGTGGACTTACAAGGTGCTGATTTTTCATTTGTCGGGCCGATAAAGTTAGCACAACTAAGTCCATTTACTCAGCAAGCCGTAATGATGAATATTACGGGGGGGATTGAGCAACACAGTGATTCTTGGCAACTAACACTTGCGCCAAGTTCAGTCATTAAATTATCTCAGTTAGTTTTACCTGCTGATATAACAAGCAGCAATGCTCAAGTGACAAGAAAAAAAGCACAACCAAGTTTAAAAACATTAATTAGTCATTGGCAAGGTAATGTGACTATACCAAAAAGCAATACTCAGGATAACAGTGCAGGCATTGCTGATATGAGCTTTGATTTACAAGTCGATAATCAAATCAAGCAACTAAACCTTCCAAAGGTAGCAAAAATTCAAACACTCAAACTCAATACAAAACTTAGTGGTAGTTTTTCTAGGGTAGCGATTAAGGCTAAAGTTATTGCCGATGAATTACTCATCGCATCAGTTAACGTTACTGGGGATATTGTGCACCCACAGGTAGAGGTGCAGGCAAAGGATCTATTTCTCACTGATTTATTGGCGTTAAATATAGAGCTGCCCATTGAGACCAAACTTATTGATGGCATGTTAAATTATCATTTGTCAGGGCAAGTAAAAAACACTGAAGACTTGATGGCTAATCCAGTGAAACTCGCTTTATCTGTTAAAGATGTTACTGGTGAAGTTGATGGTACTTGGTTGCAAGAGCTTAACTGGCAACAGAGGTTTATGATTCAAAATGCTCAAGTGAAATCGCTGCCTGATGATATCAATACAGAAAACAACCTGACGATTGCTAAGATTGAAACCGCTACACCTATTACCCGCTTAACAACAAATACCTACATTGATTTTGAGCAGAATCAGATGAACGTTAAGGTAAACAATACCAGTGGAGACGTGTTGGGTGGACGTTTTGATATTACCCAAGCGCATTGGCCGTTCAGAAAAGGTTCAGCTGTTGATGTTAAACTAACTAAAATAGATTTAGAAAAACTACTCGAGTTGGATAAAAAACAGGGCATAGTTGTTACTGGTCGAGTATCAGGACTCTTACCCATTTATTATGATGGTGAGAATTTTCTTATTAAAGAAGGTAGCTTACATAATGTCGGTGATGGTCTCATTCAAGTGTATAACAACCCAGCGGTCGAAGAGCTCAAAAGCAGTAGCACTGAATTGAAATTGGCGTTTGATGCATTAGAAAACTTGCACTATCATCACTTATCTTCAGATGTCTCTATGGCGGATGATGGCTATATGCTGTTAGTTACTGCAATTAAGGGGAGAAATCCTGATTTAGATAATGAGGTAAATTTAAATTTAAATCTTAGCTATGACCTACTAGGTTTGCTAGAGTCACTCAATATCACCGAGCACTTTGAAAGCAAAGTTATCAAAGGCTTACAAAAAAAGAACTAAGGAATATTTATGGATAAAATACTGGCACCTATGCTAGCTGTTTTTTTATTTACCGCCTGTACTCACAGAGTTGAAGTGAGCGCTAAAGAACCTATAACCATTAATTTAAATCTCAAAATTGATCATGAGATCCGGGTGAAAGTTGATAAAGAACTTGATGATATTTTCAGTGACGATAGTGATATTTTTTAGGAGTAATGATGAATAAATTTATGAAGCACTCAATAAAACATGCAATGACAAAAATTGGGCTAACTTTTCTTGCCTCTATCTTAGCATTTTCAGCTTGGGCTATTTCATTGGATCAAGCAAAACAGCAAGGTCTTGTTGGTGAAATGCCTAATGGTTATTTAGGTGTGGTAGTAGCTAGCAGTGAAGTAAGCAGCTTAGTTGATATGGTTAATAAAAAGCGTAAGGATATTTATTTGAACTTAGCGCGTAAAAACAAAATCACCATGCAACAAGTCACTAAGTTAGCCGGTGAAAAATCTTTGGCTAAGACTCAGTCAGGGCATTTAATTAAAAACTCTGCAGGAAAGTGGGTTAAAAAATAGGCCAAAAGTCAAAACACTCTCGCAGTAATAAATAAAGCCGCAGCACTTGCCGATCTTTTAGGTATAAGTACTGCGGCTTTTTTGTGTTTGCGTGTAAGTGAATTTTGCTACTACTATTAACTCATGCTGAAATAGATATTAGTGGAGTTTACATGAAGATTTTAATAACAGGTGGCACAGGCTTAATTGGTCGGCACTTTATCAAAGCATTTCAGCAGCCGTATCAATTTACGGTACTAACCCGTAATTGCCAAAAGGCTAAGCGTAGTTTACCTGAAGGTATTGAGTTTATTGAGCAACTACCAGATCAAAATAGTTTTGAGGCCATTATTAATCTTGCGGGTGAGCCGATTGTTGATAAGCGCTGGACCGATGCACAAAAAGAGGAAGTCTGCCAAAGCCGCTGGCAAATAACCGAGCAAGTTGTTGCCATGATTGAACGTTCTGAAACTAAACCAAGTTGTTTAATTAGCGGTTCAGCCATTGGTTATTATGGAGAAATGGGCACAAGAAAAACGTTTGAAGATACCAGTGTAAGATATACTGATTTTGCCCATGAGTTATGTCAAAAATGGGAGGGAATAGCCTTAAAGGCGAGTGAGCATTGCCGGGTGGTATTATTACGAACAGGCGTCGTGTTAGCGAGTGATGGCGGCGCATTGGCGAAAATGTATTTGCCATTTTTTTTAGGCTTAGGAGGGAAAATTGGCCATGGCCAGCAGTTTATGTCTTGGATACATATAGAAGACATGGTGCACGCTATTCAGTTTAGTCTACTAACACCAGGCATTGAAGGCGCTATTAATTGTACTTCACCAAAAGCATTAACCAATGAAGAATTTACTATAGCTTTAGGTAAAAAACTTAGCCGACCTACTTGGTTTACTGTACCTGAATTTATGCTAAATATATTGATGGGGCAAGGGGCGGAGTTATTACTGACTAGCCAAAATATATACCCACAAAAGTTGCTAGAACATGACTTCGATTTTAATCATACATCTATTGAAAATACCTTGGCGGATTTGCTTTAACAGTTCTTTAGTAATGCTTAACTGTGCTTTAGCTTTTGCAACTACAGCCACTTTATAAGATTAGTGGCAGTAGTTGCATGGTCTTACTTAACTTAATTTAACTTTTTATTCTTAAAACTACGCTCATGAACGATACGATACAGTAGCGGTAAAACTAATAGTGTCAGTAATGTTGAAGAGATAATGCCGCCAATAACTACCGTGGCTAGCGGTCGCTGCACTTCTGCACCTGTACCAACATTCAATGCCATAGGTACAAAACCTAAACCGGCCACTAATGCTGTCATCAAGACAGGTCTAAGCCTTATCATAGCGCCATCGATAATCGCAGTCACTAATTCAGTCCGCTCCTGACAAAGCTGGCGAATGAAGGCCAACATCACCAAACCATTTAATACTGCAACCCCTGACAGGGCAATAAAACCAACACCTGCAGAAATAGACAGTGGCATGTCGCGTAGCCATAATGAAATCACGCCACCAGTTAGTGCTAATGGAATACCAGTGAAAATTATTGCCGCGTCTTTAACTGAGCTAAACGCCATAATTAATAATGCAAAAATTAGTGCCAAGGTCAGCGGTAGGACAATAGATAAACGTTGACTGGCAGATTCAAGTTGCTCAAAAGTACCGCCATATTCGAGCCAATAGCCGGCAGGAATTTCAACTTCACTAGCCACCTTATTTTTGACTTCATTTACAAAACTGCCGAGATCTTTACCGCGCACATTCGCCGTTACCACTATGCGCCTTTTACCATTTTCTCGACTAATTTGATTAGGGGCTGGCGCGATATCGAGTGTTGCCACCTCAGATAAAGGCACATAACCACCGTTAGCCAAGGAAATGGGCAACTCAGTTAATTTATTCACATCACGCCTGATTTGCTCTGGCAGTCTAACCACCATATTAAAGCGGCGATCACCTTCAAAAATGAGTCCTGCGTTTTCTCCGCCAATAGCGGCAGCAACAATATCTTGTAGCTGAGCCACGGTTAAACCATAACGGGCTAGGGCTTGTCGTTTTGGAATGACTGATAACACAGGCAAACCGGTAACCTGTTCAACTTGTATATCACTAGCACCTTCAACTTGTTCAACTACCTCTCTAATGGCATTGGCTGAGGTTAATAATTGCTGCAGATCATCACCAATTACTTTAATGCCTAAGTCAGCTCTTACCCCTGAAATAAGTTCGTTAAAGCGCATTTCAATCGGTTGAGTTAATTCAAAGTTATTACCGGGAAGTTTTGCTGCTTTCGCCATAATCTCTGCGGCTAACTCGCCATGGCTTAAGCTTGGATCTGGCCATTCACTGCGTGGTTTTAACATAATAAAGGTATCGGCAATGTTTGGTGGCATAGGATCATTGGCTATTTCTGGTGTGCCTATTTTTGAAAAAATATTGAGAACCTGAGGAAATTGGCTGATATTTTGTTCAAGGTGCTTTTGCATCTCAACAGCTTGTTCAATTCCTGTACCGGGCACACGAAGTGCCTGCAGTAAAATATCTTCTTCGTTCAACTGAGGAATAAATTCTGAGCCTAAGGTTGTTGCCAGCCAAGTAGAAAAGCTTACCAGTAAAACCGCGCAAAAAAGTACCAACCAACGCAGTTTCATCGCCATCAGTAATAGCGGCTTATAGATTGATTTACTGGCCTTGATTAGCGGGCTTTCTTTATCGCTAATATCACCCGTCATAAATAAGGCAATAGCTGCTGGAACTAAGGTTACTGATAGTACCAATGCTGATAATAAGGCAATAACCACAGTCGCCGCCATAGGTTGGAACATTTTTCCTTCTACGCCGGTTAATGAAAACAGTGGCACATAAACTACGGTAATAATAATGACGCCGAATATACTGGGTCTTATCACTTCATTGGTTGCTTGAAATACCACATGTAAACGATCTTTTAGCGCTAACCTTGCACCGTTATGGCGTTGTGCCTCGGCCAGTCGGCGAGTGGCATTTTCAACAATAATAACTGCACCATCAACAATTAAACCAAAATCTAATGCACCTAAACTCATTAAGTTTGCTGAAACACCCGCTTGTACCATACCTGTTATGGTCGCTAACATGGTTAATGGGATCACTGCAGCAGTAATTAAGGCTGCTCTAACATTACCGAGTAATAAAAATAGCACCACAATAACGAGTAATGCGCCTTCTACTAGGTTCTTTTGCACAGTGGCAATGGCTTTATCAACTAAAGTGGTTCGGTCGTAAACGGCGTTTACTTTAATACCATGCGGTAATGATTTTTGTATTTGAGTCAGTTTTTTCGCAACGGCTAATGATACTTCGCGGGCATTTTCACCAACTAACATCATGGCTGCGCCAAGCACGGTTTCTTTACCTGAATGTGTTGCAGCACCTGTACGTAGCGCTTTACCTATGGCAACTTCTGCTATATCGCTGACTTTAATAGGGCTGTGGTTAATGTTTTTAATGACCACTTGCTCTATATCGCTAATGGTTTTTAGTTGCCCTGGCGATCTAACTGTTAACTGTTGGCCATTATTTTCAATATAGCCAGCACCACGGTTACTATTATTCAATGCTACTGCTGTTTTTATATCAGTAAAAGAAATGCCTAATTCAAGCATTTTTCTTGGTGACGGCG
>Ga0209292_1002385_pt1 | contig 21641 bp, 19 predicted proteins | sample GOMGulsemesocosm_2_FD_184634 | JGI IMG/M metagenome (GOLD analysis project Ga0209292, IMG submission 184634) | Methane-oxidizing microbial communities from mesocosms in the Gulf of Mexico - GOM9C Gulf of Mexico (SPAdes) (version 2) | ecosystem: Environmental > Aquatic > Marine > Cold seeps... | reverse complement strand
TACATTAACGCTGGTCACAAGTTAGTGACTACTGTTGGCGTTGATAACTTAGTGATTGTTGAAACCAAAGATGCGTTATTAGTTGCGAACAAAGACCAAGTGCAAGACGTAAAATCAATCGTTGAGAAGTTAAAAGCAGATGACCGTTACGAATACAAACATCAACGTGAAGTTTTCCGTCCTTGGGGTAAGTATGACTCACTTGATTTTGGTGAGCGTGACCAAGTAAAACGTATTACCGTCAAACCGGGCGCAAAACTATCAATTCAAATGCACCACCATCGCGCAGAACACTGGATTGTGGTATCAGGTACGGCAAGAGTAACTAATGGAGATAAAACTTTCTTAGTGACTGAGAATGAATCGACATATATCCCACTTGGTACGATCCACGCGTTAGAGAATCCTGGTAAAATTGCACTAGAAATGATTGAAGTACAAACAGGCTCATACCTCGGTGAAGATGACATTGTCCGTTTTGATGATAAATATGGTCGTGTTTAATCTCTGGTTAAATGGTTAAGATAAATAGTTAAGCGTAAAGGTAAAAAGTATGACAACTAAATTAACAGCATTTAAAGCCTATGACATTCGTGGTCAGTTGGGTACAGAATTAAACAATGACATCGCTTACCGTATTGGTCGTGCGTTTGGTCAGCACCTGTTTTCAAAACAAGAGTCGCCAACGCAAACAGAACCAAAAACAGTCGTGGTTGGTGGTGATGTACGTCTCACATCAGAAGAATTGAAACTAGCATTAGCGAATGGCCTAATGGACGCTGGTGTGGATGTTATCGATATCGGCATGACAGGGACTGAAGAGATCTACTTTGCGACAAAGTACCTCGGTATTGACGGCGGCGTTGAAGTGACTGCAAGCCATAATCCAATGGATTACAACGGCATGAAATTGGTGCGCGAGGACTCAAAACCAATCAGTGGTGATACCGGTTTACGTGAAATCCAAGCGCTTGCAGAAGAAAATGATTTTTCAGAGGTGATTGCTAGCCAGCGTGGCACGTTAACACAACAGTCAACACTGTCTGCTTATGTAGACCACTTAATGACGTACATTACGCCAGCTAACATTAAACCAATTAAACTGGTGGTTAACTCAGGTAACGGTGCTGCAGGACATGTTGTTGATGAATTAGAATTACGCTTTAAAGCGTTAAATATCCCCGTTGAGTTTATTAAAGTACATCATGAAGCAGATGGTAACTTCCCGAACGGTATCCCCAATCCATTGTTACATGATTGCCGTGCAGATACCGCAAATGCAGTGATTGCGCATAAAGCGGATATGGGTATTGCTTGGGATGGTGACTTTGACCGTTGTTTCTTGTTTGATGAAAATGGCGAGTTTATCGAAGGTTACTACATTGTTGGTTTGTTAGCTGAAGCATTTTTACAAAAAGATACTTCATTAGGAAAAAGCGGCACTAAAATCATTCATGATCCGCGTTTAAGCTGGAATACAATCGATATCGTCGAAGCAAACGGTGGCGAGCCGATCATGTCTAAAACAGGCCATGCTTTTATTAAAGAACGTATGCGCAAAGAAGATGCGGTATACGGTGGTGAAATGAGTGCGCATCATTACTTCCGTGATTTTGCTTATTGTGATTCAGGCATGATCCCTTGGTTGCTTGTGACTGAATTACTGTCAGTTAAAAACATGAAGCTTTCAGACACAGTAAAAGAACGTATTGAAGCCTACCCATCATCGGGTGAAATTAATTCTAAGCTTGCGAACCCTGTTAAAGCGATTGCTAGAGTGCGTGCCGAATATGAATCTGATGCCTTGGTGGTGGATGAAACGGACGGTATCAGTTTAGAGTTTGCTGATTGGCGGTTTAACTTACGCTCGTCAAATACCGAGCCAGTGGTAAGGTTGAATGTTGAATCTCGTCGTAATATCCCATTAATGGAAGCAAAAACGGCTGAATTATTAACCTTGTTACGCCAGTAATATTTTAGGTGTTTTCATCGATATAGAAATTAGCCTCTTACATTTAGGTATCATTAGCTGTGATTAGTCCTATGTCCATAAGCTGACTTGATTATGTAAAATATATGAGGCATAACCTCTGCGTGTTGAGGGGGGTTATAATGATGGGAAACGGTATCAGCAGGAAATCGTCAATACTTGTTAGTCGATATTTAAATGTTGAAGTAAAGTCGTTGATTTTAGATTAAGTATGGATCAAATAAGTAGTCGTCAGTCGATTGTAGTTGTGAAAATAATACAAAAATGGTAATTTCCTCCGATAAATTGAAAGGGAATGTCCCTTTATTATAGGCTATCAATTGATAGGTTTAGATTATATTTCAGATCATTTGTTGATGGCGGATAATTTGGCACCTATAACATCGAATCTTTATTAAAAAGACTACGCTGATACAATTTGTTCGCGTATTCATATGCATACGACGCTTGTTTACTATAAATATTGATTATCAGTTATGGGGAACTGTAACCTTAGGGCGGTAGCGTGTTTTTTTCTTAAAGCATTTAGTCTTTTTAGAGTCGAGAAACATGAAGTTTAAAATTGATGTAGAGTAAATGACAAAAATGTATAAAATCAATATACAACCAGCAGGTGTGCACTTCATAAGTGAAAATAATCTCTTAGATGATGCTTTGAAACAGTCAATTCACTTGGAGTATAGCTGTAAAACCGGTGATTGTGGTACATGTTCTGCGGAGATTATTTCTGGGGAAATAGAAAATGAAAACGGTGAAATCGTCAATTCAGGCTCTGTGCTTACTTGTCAGTCAAAAGCTAAATCCGATGCAATTTTAAAGGCGCATTATTATCCCGAGTTAGTCGGTCAAAAAATTCAAACAATACCCTGTAAGGTAGCTAGCGTTGACTTGATGACTGATGATGTTATCGCTATTAAATTTCGTTTACCGCCTACGGCAAAGTTCGATTATCTTCCTGGTCAATATGTCGATTTAAGTTTTAAAGGTATTAAACGAAGTTATTCAATTGCAAATGCAAAGCAAGTTTCAGGCGGGGTTGAATTGCATATTCGCAAAGTACCTAATGGTAAAATGTCTGAATTGCTTTTTAATGGGTTAAAAGAAAACCAGTTAATGCGAATAGAAGGACCTAAAGGTACATTTTTTGTCAAAGCGAACAATAAACCTTTGATTCTCATTGCGACGGGGACTGGTATTGCACCGATAAAAGCGATAGTTGAGCAGTTAATCAGTGAGCAAGATAGCCGAAAAATACACATTTATTGGGGCATGCAGTATGCCAATGAATTATATTGTGAAGAAATATCTGAATTCGCAGCGCAATATCAGCATATTCATTTTAATCCTGTGCTTTCAAAAGAATTAGATGAGTCATGTCGCAAAGGTTATGTTCAAAATGCGGTATGTCAGGATTTTGATTCTCTTGCTGATTATGAAGTGTATGCATGTGGTTCACTGAATATGATTAATGATGCAAAAAGACTATTTCTAAGTAAAGAATTACTATCTGATGCATTTCACTCGGATGCGTTCACTTCCGCTAAATAATTTAATAAAGAGATCAATGAATGAAAGCAATTATCCTTGCTGGTGGCTTAGGTACTCGTTTGAGTGAAGAAACAGCATTAAAACCAAAACCTATGGTTGAAATTGGTGGGAAGCCTATTCTATGGCACATCATGAAGCAGTATTCAGCCCACGGTGTTAATGATTTTATCATCTGCTGTGGCTATAAAGGCTATGTGATTAAAGAGTATTTTGCGAATTACTTCTTACACATGTCAGATGTTACGTTTGATATGAAAGAAAATAAGATGGAAGTTCATCATAAACGCGCAGAACCTTGGACTGTTACGCTTGTTGATACTGGCGATAGTTCGATGACTGGCGGTCGTTTAGGCCGTGTTGCTGATTATGTTAAAGATGAAGAAGCATTCTGTTTCACTTACGGTGATGGTGTGAGTGATGTGAATATTACAGAGACGATTGAGTTCCATCGTTCTCATGGTAAACATGCCACACTAACTGCCACTTTCCCTCCCGGCCGCTTTGGTGCGCTTGATATTTCAAATGGTAAGGTTAATAGCTTTAAAGAAAAACCGCGTGGCGATGGAGCTATGATTAATGGTGGTTTCTTTGTGCTTTCGCCTGAAGTACTCAAACACATTGATGGTGATAGTTGTACTTGGGAGCAAGAACCGCTTAATAATCTCGCGGAAGAAAATCAATTGATGGCTTATGAGCATCATGGTTTCTGGCAGCCGATGGACACACTGCGCGATAAGGTGCATTTAGAAGAACTTTGGGATGCTGGTAAAGCACCTTGGAAAATTTGGGAGTAATGTTATGACTCCGAGCTTTTGGAAAGGTAAAAAAGTGTTTGTAACAGGCCATACTGGCTTTAAAGGCAGTTGGCTATCGTTATGGTTGCAAGAAATGGGCGCCGATGTAAAAGGTTATGCTTTAGCTGCGCCTACCTCGCCGAGCTTGTTCGAAGAAGCGCATGTTGCAGTGGGTATGTTATCTGAAGAAGGTGATATTCGTGATTTTGAACAGCTAAAGGCAAGTATTGCTGAGTTTTCACCAGAAATTGTATTCCATATGGCAGCGCAACCTTTAGTTCGCTTATCGTATGATAACCCGATGGAAACGTACTCAACTAATGTTATGGGTACAGTACACTTGCTGGAAGCGGTTAAGCAAGTTGGTGGCATTAAAGCGGTCGTTAATGTGACGAGTGATAAGTGTTATGAAAACCGTGAATGGGTATGGGGCTATCGTGAAGATGAAGCGATGGGAGGCTATGACCCTTACAGTAATAGCAAAGGCTGTGCGGAATTAGTTGCATCATCATATCGTCAGTCATTCTTTAATAAAGATAAATATGCTGAGCATGGCTGTGCATTAGCGTCAGCAAGAGCGGGGAATGTCATAGGTGGTGGCGATTGGGCGGATGACCGTTTAATACCTGATATGCTCAATGCATTCTCCAACAACAAGGCGGTTGAGATTCGCAGCCCTCACGCAATCCGTCCTTGGCAACATGTTTTAGAACCGCTATCAGGCTATATCACTATAGCAGAACATTTGTATGAACAAGGCCCTGATTTTGCGGAAGGTTGGAACTTCGGTCCAAGAGAAGAAGATGCTAAACCTGTTCAATGGATTGTTGAAAAACTTGTTTCTGAGTGGGGCGAGCAGGCCAACTGGTTTTTAAGTCAGGGTGAGCACCCTCATGAAGCACATTATCTTAAGCTTGATTGTTCAAAAGCTAAGATGCGTTTGAATTGGACACCAGTATGGGGCCTTGAAGAAACTCTTAGTCGTATTGTTGTTTGGCAGAAAACGTGGCTGGATGGTCAAGATATAAAGCAACATACTGTTAATGAAATTAAAGAATACATTGCCGCAAGAGCAGGAAAATAACATGTCAAAAGAATTAATTAGAAAACAAATTGCAGATTTAGTCGACCAATATGCTGCAATTGAATATGCCCCTAAAGAGTTTGTTGCTGGTGAAACTGTTGTGCCACCATCAGGTAAAGTATTAGGTGCTAGCGAGTTAAAGATGATGGTTGAAGCGTCATTAGATGGTTGGTTAACAACCGGCCGCTTTAATACGGCATTTGAAAAACGTTTAGGTGAATACTTAGGTGTTCCTTATGTATTAACTACAACATCTGGGTCTTCTGCTAACTTACTTGCGTTGACAGCTTTAACATCGCCTAAATTAGGTGACCGTCAGTTAAAACCGGGTGATGAAGTGATTACTGTTGCAGCTGGTTTCCCGACGACGGTAAACCCGACGATTCAAAATGGTTTAATCCCTGTATTTGTTGATGTTGATATTCCGACATATCAAATTAAACCTGAAATGATTGAAGCCGCGGTAACTGATAAAACTAAAGCTATCATGGTTGCACATACATTAGGTAACGTATTTGATTTGGCTGAAGCACGTCGTGTTGCTGATAAATATAATTTATGGCTAATTGAAGACTGTTGTGATGCTTTAGGTTCAACCTATGACGGTAAAATGGTGGGCCAATATGGCGATATAGCTACTGTGAGCTTCTATCCTGCACATCATATTACCATGGGGGAAGGTGGCGCGGTATTCACGAAAGATAAAGAACTCCGAAAATTAATTGAATCGTTCCGTGATTGGGGACGTGATTGTTATTGCGCACCTGGTTGTGATGATACCTGTGGTAAACGTTTTGACCAGAAGTTAGGCTCATTACCACAAGGTTATGACCATAAATATACGTATTCGCACCTTGGTTACAACCTTAAGATTACAGACATGCAAGCCGCGTGTGGTTTAGCGCAAATGGACAGTGTGGAATCTTTCGTTGAACAACGTAAAGTTAATTATCGCTATCTAAAAGAAGGTCTAGCAAGTTGTGAAGAATTCTTAATTTTACCTGAAGCGACAGAAAACTCTGACCCGTCATGGTTTGGCTTTCCAATTACAATTAAAGCGGACAGCGATATTGACCGTGTTGAATTATTAAAATTCATGGATCAACATAAGATTGGTACACGCTTATTATTTGCCGGCAATTTAACGCGTCAGCCGTACTTTAAAGATGTTGAATACCGCGTTGTAGGTGAGTTAACGAATACTGATATTATTATGAATCAGACATTCTGGATTGGTGTATATCCGGGTTTATCAACTGACCATTTAGACTTCATTATTGCGAAATTTGAAGAGTTTTTGGGGTTAAACTTCTAAGGAAGCATAACAAGGAGGGATATCCCTCCTTGTGTATTTAGATTATGAAAATATTAATTACCGGCGCATCAGGTTATTTAGGTAGCCAGTTAGTGAGAGCTTTTTCAGCAGACAATACTGTCATTGCCGTTGTTAGAACAACATCATCAACAAACCGCTTGGCAAACTTATCTGTTGATATCGTCACTGCCGATAACGAAGCTCATTTAGATGCCATATTCAGCCAGCATAAACCAGACATAGTCATTAATACTGTGGCATTATACGGTCGTAGACAGGAGTCAATTAGTGCTCTGATACAGGCTAATGTTGACTATCCAAACTATCTTCTTGCGCTAGCAAAAACGCATCAAGTACAAGCATTTATACATACAGGCACCTCATTGCCTGATGATGTATCGCCCTATGCATTGACAAAAAATACATTTATAAAATTAGCGGCTTTTCAGGATTTAAAACCATTGAAGTTTATTAATATCGCACTGGAGCATTTTTATGGTCCCGGTGATGATGAAAGTAAATTTACGACGCATGTAATGAACGAATGTATAGCTAATAATGCACTGCAATTAACTGCAGGTAAGCAACAGCGTGATTTTATCTATATTGGTGATGTTATATCGGCATACAAGCTGATTGTTTCAAAAATAAATGAATTAGAAACGTTTGAAACCATATCGCTAGGCACCGGTTATGCACCGACGGTAAGAGAATTAGTAGAAACAATTCATCGATGTAGCCGGTCTACTTCATCGTTGGAGTTTGGTGCGGTAGTAATGCGAGCTAATGAAGTTATGTATAGTTGTGCCAATACAGAAAGAATAGAGCAATTAGGTTGGAGTGTAAATTATTCATTGGAATCAGGTATCATGGCTACGCTAAAAGCTTAAACTGATTTGGTAATTCGGCGTAAATTATAAATTAATTAGACGGAAGTTGGTTGATCGATATTAATATGATAATTGTTTGCTTCTACTATAAATATTGGTTTCAATATAATTGAGACAGTTTGAAGAAGTATTATAAAGGTATTTTGTAGGTGATTTAATAGCTAGGGGTTAGCTTTTAACCCCTTCCCTTAGTCGAAGGAAAATAGAATGAAAGTACTAATTACTGGTGGATGCGGCTTTTTAGGTTCGAATATTGCGAGCGAAATCCTGAAACAGGGCGGTGAGTTAATTATATTTGATTCTTTATCTCGTTTTGGGTCTTATCAAAATCTAGAGTGGCTTAAAACTCAGGGACAGTTTGAATTTGTTCATGGTGATATTAGAAATTCTAATGATGTCGAGCGACTGATAAAAACAAATAAGCCAGATGTTATTTACCATTTGGCTGGTCAAGTAGCAATGACAACATCAATATCAGATCCCCGAATGGATTTTGAGGTCAATGTTGGAGGTAGTTTTAATCTACTCGATGCTGTCAGGTTATACAGTCCTGAGTCAGCAATAATATATTCCTCAACAAATAAAGTATATGGCGATTTAGAACAGTTCAATTATGAAGAAAGAGAAACTCGATACCACTGTATAGAAAAGCCAAATGGTTTTGATGAGAATGTAAATCTTGATTTTCATTCTCCTTATGGTACTTCAAAAGGTAGTGCAGATCAGTATATGTTAGATTTCCATAGAATATATGGACTTAAAACTGTGGTTTTTAGGCATTCCTCAATGTTTGGAGGACGACAGTTTGCTACTTATGATCAGGGCTGGATTGGTTGGTTCACACAGCAGGCTATTAACATTAAAAATGGAACTCAAGAAAAACCATTTACGATATCTGGAAATGGTAAACAAGTAAGGGATATTGCACATGCTGAAGATATGGTTGATTTATACTTAAAGGCTTCCTTAAATATTGATACCATTAAGGGGCAAGCATTTAATGTTGGTGGGGGTGTTGATAATTCATCATCGCTACTTGAGTTGTTTGATTTTTTAGAAAATGAGCTTGATGTTAAGATGGAATATGTTCAATTACCACTGAGGGAATCAGATCAAAAGGTATTTATTGCTGATTTAACAAAGGTGAAGAAACTAATCGGATGGGAACCCCGGATATCAAAAGAGCAAGGTATAAGAAAAATGATCGAATGGGTGAGTCAATAATGCTGTTAGATATATTGATCCCAACATTTAATAGAGTTTCGCCATTAGAGAAAAATATCAATTTATTAATAGAGTATATCTCAAGACTTGGATTGCAAGATGAAGTCGCTATTATTATTTCAGACAATTACTCTTCTGATAATACTATAGATAAAGTGTCGGAGCTAAAGTCTAGAACGGATATTAATATTTCATTACTCAAACAAACAGAGAACGTTGGTCTTGAAAAAAATGCAGCCTATATTTTATCAAAATCAAAATCAAAATTTGTAATGTATCTTGGTGATGATGATTTTTTACAATTCGAATATTTTAAAAAAGTGATAAGTACAATAAAAAATGGAAGTGTAAGTTGTATTATCCCATCATTTTTAGCTAAAACAGTAGATGATAAAATAATTGGACAGCGCAGCTTAGGGGAAAGTAAGTTATTTCATAAAGGCTTTGATGCAGTTAATAATTTAACTCTTTTGGGCCATCAATTAAGTGGTGTTACCTTTTTACGTGAAGGGACTTTGGAACATTATTTAAAAAATGGGGACTTAAGAAATATTTATTTATTTATGTCTTTTGTTGGCTTTAACTGTTTGCGTGGTGATGCGTTACTTCTGACGGAATATCCTGTTGATGTTACCGTGGGAGAGAAAAAAGATTGGAATTATGGCGATGATGGCCTTTTTAATGAGAAAATTAAAAACGTACCATTGATATATAATTCCGGACTAAACAGGCTGAAACTTGAACGAAAGTTCTATATATCAAATATTTACTCAATCTTTAGTATCTATGGTACTACTCGTGATAGATTTAAAGCAATATATCTAGCATCTGTATCAAAAAATTTATCATCAAAATTTAAAATATACTTACCTTTATTTATATTTATATTTGGAATGAATAAGGTATTGAGAAGTATTTTTAAAAAAATAGGCGCTGAATAATGAATTTTGCTCGTACATTAAGCTTGGTAATGCCAACTTTCAATAGAAAAGAAGAAATAGTAATTAGTATTAAAACAATTCTGGAATCATTTCCGGAATTTATTTTCAAAGAAAAAGTTGAATTGCTTATACTTGATAACGACTCTGAGTATGATATTGAAGATGTATTGAGTGATATTATTACAGCTTGTGAAAAAAAAATAACCCTAAAAATAATAAAAAATAATAAAAATATTGGTAATGATAAAAACTTCTTGAAGGGACTTTGTGAAGCTCAAGGTGAGTATATCTTACAATGCAGTGATAGATACTATTATAATATTGATTTTTCAGCATTAATCCCAATGCTGGAAAATGAGAATCCTCAGTGCATAATTTTCAGTGATAGATTTCGAAAATATAGTAAAACAGAAGTTTATCTTAATAATAGCTATAAGGATGAATGGTTATCTGAAGAATTTAAAATTATAAAAAAGGGCGATTCTTTTTTCGAAATAAAAACTCAGGAACTAATAGAGTCTAATTATATCAAGAGTGGATTAATCAATGCATTTTCAGATCTAATTTTATACAATCATGGCGAGGACTATTTTAAAAATACACTGCTAAAATTCACAACGTCTAACATGCTAGGTGTAACTGCTCAATTGGATTGTATATCGAATAGTAGTTCATTTGTTATTTTTAGGGGGAATTATAATTCGTTAGTACATCAAAATATCGGATCTGGGAATCTGTATAATAGGCATAATTATAATAACGTCTATCACGGGAATGTCTTGATCCAAGAATGTTATAGCTTTATCGGCACTGAATATGAAATAAAGCTATTACAAATTCGAGGACTGATGGACTTGTACTTACGTAATAAAGCGGGACTATATTACACGTTTATTGAGCCTGATGTAAACTTAATTAAATCCGTCGTTAATGGAAATAAATTAGAATTAAGACTTGGTGACAAAATAAATATGTTTTTAATAAATAGTAATATGATGCCTGTATTCATAAAGACGTATATAGCATTTAAAGATTGTTATCAGCTTGTTCGGCAGTTGAGTAAGAAGATGAAAAGTGATAAGGATGCTGTAAGAAAATTGAAACGAGATTTTAATTCATAATGATTTCTGCCATTATAAATAATAAGTCAGTATTGAAGAACTTTATATCAATCTTGTCGGTTGACACCTTGATTAAGGCGAGTGGAATCCTTCTTTTGCCTGTATATCTTAAACTGATGTTGCCGGAAGAATATGGTTTATATACTTATATTGTGGGTTTGTTTTCATTTTTAGCATCAGTAGGCTCTATGGGGATTTATGGAGTATTGAATCGATACTTCTATGATGAAGCATTTACCAAAGAAGAAGTGGTGAGTACCTTAGGTATATTGTTATTATTCACCATCACGTTGAGCATGTTTATAGCATTGGCTACATCTGCTTGGTGGGCTGAATATATTTTTGCATCAAAGCCTTCACCTTTAATATTGATAGTAGGGATCTTTGCAAGCCTGCATAGTGTTTTAGTACAATTTTTAATGGCTTTTTTTTATATAAACAAGAGTTACAAAGAAATACAATTGTTCAATATTTCAAGGCTTGTATTTATCAACCTTATATCAATATGTGTTTTATATTTTAGTAATACCGATGCAATTTTAGGACGATTATCTGCTCTTGTTTTTTCTGAGTTATTAGTGTTAGTTTTTTTTATTAAATATTTAAACAAGTCATTCTCAATGACGTGTTTCAATAGAAAATTAGCAGTGTTAAGTTTGAAATTTGGCTATCCACTTACACTCTCAGCAATCTTAGGGTTCATATATACATTTGCTGATAAGTACTTCATTCAAGATAGCTTTGGATTCGCTGGTGTAGGTGAGTATGCATTTACATTTATGATCGCGTCTCTTTTTACAATAATTTTTTCTGCAATACAAAATTTTTGGATACCATTCTTCTTTTCACCTGAAAATGCTGTTCATCGAGAAAGAAGATTAATTCAACTTATTTTAATTCTTTTTATAATTAATTTGTTATATTATTTTATTGTAACGATTTTACTGAAGATAATGTTTAACCTTAATATATTTAATTCATCATATGAAAATGGGCTTCATTATCTATGGCTTCTGGTTCTTGCCCAATTGTTTAACTCTATTCAATCACTTTATAATAACTATTATGCTTTATATAATAAAACACTAAATGGTTTGTATGTGGGACTTATAATGTCAGTGGTTAGTTTATTTGTTATGTATACATTAATTACCAATTATGGTGTTTATGGTGTGGCGACCGCAGTTTTAGTCAATTCAATTCTGAGCTTAATATTAACCATGTTTTTAGTTGCTAGACTTAAAAGGACATTTAGTGAAAAACCTTGTTAATCTGAATGAAAATAATATTGGACATAATTGTCGTTACTGCAGCGCTGAAATTAATATAGTTGATTACTCTTTTTATGGTTGGCGATTTCTATATAAGTGTGTTTGCAAAAGTTGCCAATCTACATTTTTAATCGATATGCCTATATTTACAGGTATTCCATATCCTGCTATTTATGATAAAAATAAAAACGAGATAGTCAATGATGTACCATCTTGGTGGGGCGAACCGCTAAAAAACATATCATCGAATTTAATAAGTGACAACGTAATAAGCGATATTAAAAATATCAAAAAAAAAGATAAACTGATAATCTTCAATTTGCTTGACATTGTATTCGGTCATTCTTTTATGAGACTTGAAAAATTAACTCAGTATATTGGTAATGATGATTTTAATGAGTATGATTTTTTAGTTTTAATTCCATTCCAGCTAAGGTATCTAATCGCAACTTTTGAAAGTGAACTGTCAGTTGTTGAGGTTAAACTACCCTTCGAACATTACAAAAATTGTTTTACAAGTATTGATGAAGAAGTTAAGTCAATCATTAATAAATATACTGATGTTTACTGCGAAACTCTGAGCTATCCACAGCAGGAATCATTGAAATTAGGAACTCTTAATTTACCTATTGATAAATGGGTTAGTGACATAAATAAAGTTGTTATAGTATACAGAGAAGATAGGACCGTTGGTATTACGAAAAGAAAACAGTACCAATTCTATAGTAGGCTAATAAGCTTACTAAATAGAATTGATGCTGAAATTTATATGATAGGTGATAAGGACAATTATCTTTTTAAAGGCGTTAATGACCTAAGGGTTGTGACGTTTAGTAAAACTACAGATGACTTATGGAATGAGGCATGTAGTGGTGCGATTACAATTGGCGTGCATGGTTCTAATATGCTAATTCCGAGTCTTTGCTCATCTTATAATATAGAATTTGTTACAAATGATAAACTTTATAATTTTGGCCAGGCAACATCGTTCCTAGAAACTTTAAACCAACAAGAAACGATACAAAAATATCGATATATTTATGGTGATGAATTTTTGAGTGATATAAAACCAAAACTGGTTTATGAAATAATAAAATCGATAATTGTTAAAATGAATTATGTTTTTGATGCGGTCAAGGAAGAAAAACATGGTGATCTTGACGAAGTAAGGAAGAAGTACTTGAAGTCCAATAATGCAAACGTTGACTTTGATTTAGCCCAAAAAATATATCATTTTTATGTCAGGGTAAGAAGGAAGTTAAACATATGACGAAAACGCAGCCATTAGTTTCAATTTGTATACCTACTTACAACCGAGAGAATATCATTGCTCATACTATTGAGTCTGTGATTAGGCAAACTTATGAAAATATTGAAATAATCATATCAGATAACTGTAGTACAGATCGCACTTATGAAATTATTAAAGCGTATGCGAGTAAAGATAAAAGAATAAAATGCTATCAACAACCTGAAAACACTGGTCCGGTTCAGAATTGGAAGAACTGTCAAAGAAAATCAACAGGCGAGTTTGTCAAATTTCTTTGGTCTGATGATTATATTGATAATATTTTTATAGAAAAAACAGTTGATCAATTTTCTTCAAATATAGGATTTGTGTTTACTCCAGTCAAATGGTTTGAAGTGGGTACCATGAATGTTAATCATGAGCATATAGGTTATAAATTAGGAAGCGATACACCTAGAACAATCGATTCTTTTATTGAATTATTGCTACTAAAGGGAGATGTCCCAGTTTCAGGATCTTGTGCATTGTTTCGAAAGACTGTTATTGATGATCTATTCAATGAAAGTATAACTAATTGCTTAGGCTTAGATTGTGACGCGACAGGAGCTGGAATCGATTCATTAATGTTTTTGTATGCCTATAAAAAGTATGAAAAATTTGCTTATCTTGATGATATACACTCTTATTTTGGTGTAGATGCCAGTAGCATAACAATAAAAGAAGGAAATAAACTCACACCGTATTATTTTTCTACTTTTTACAATTTTCTAATTAGGTTTAGAGATGATGAGCAATTGCAGTCTAAATTCAAATCAAGAGTTTTATTTTACAAGATATTTATGACAAAAGATAAACCTACCCTTACCTTGTTAGCAGAGTTGTGTGACATGATGAGGGTTAAAGTAGATGTTGCTTTTTTATTTAAGATGGTGGTTAAAAATATAATTGATAGGTTTCCTGTTAGGCGAATATATCAACTTATTCAGAGGTTTAAATGACTTTAGCTCCAATAGTACTATTCGTTTACAATCGACCAGAACATACAAAAAAAACACTAGAAGCGTTACAAAATAATACGCTCTCTAAAGATAGTGAACTATTTATTTATAGTGATGCTGCAAAAAATGAAAAGATGCAAGATGAAGTCGATCAAGTTCGAAAACTTATATCTGAAGTCTCAGGGTTTAAAAAAGTAACGATTATTGAACAAGCAGTTAATGTCGGTTTAGCAAGTTCGATTATTAGCGGCGTAACTGAAATCGTGAATAAATATGGAAGAATTATAGTCCTAGAAGATGATTTAGTTACTAGTCCTCTTTTTTTAAAATACATGAATTCAGCATTAGATTTTTACTTAGATAAAAAAAATGTTTGGCATATTAGTGGCTGGAATTATCCGGTTGATCCGGCCGGATTACCAGATGTTTTTTTGTGGCGCACTATGAGCTGCTGGGGCTGGGCAACTTGGTCTGACAGATGGAAAAGTTTCGATAAAAATATTGATCAAGTTATAACTGAATTTAGTGAAGGTGATATTATATCCTTTAATTTGGATGGTTGTGAAAATTTCTGGGGTCAGGTACTTGCTAATAAGGATGGTAAAATCAATACTTGGGCGATATTTTGGTATGCCACCATCTTTAAAGGTAATGGATTATGCCTGAATCCAACTCAAACGTTCGTAAAAAATATTGGATTAGATGGAAGTGGTAGTCATTGTGAGGCTAATGAGTTATTTAATTGTAACTTAAGTATGATCTCAGATATTAATTATGATATTGAGCTTAGCGAAAATAAGTTGGCATTAGAGAGAATCAAGTCGTTTTACCGATCACTGAAAAAATCAATTGTTGTCAGAGTGATTAATAAAATATCGAGATTTCTTGTTAACAAAAATTTGATCCAATAAAGAAAAGGAAAGAAAGATAATGAGCATCAATAGCTATTGTACCTTATTTGATAGTAACTACTTAACTCGTGGTTTAGCTATGTATGAATCATTAGACAAATGCAGTGATAGTTTTCACCTTTATATTTTTGCTTTTGACGATCGTAGTTGTGAACTTCTCAAAAGGTTGAACTTAAAACATGTAACTGTTGTATCCTTACTTGAGTTTGAAGATGAAATTTTGTTGAAAATAAAACAGGAGAGAACTGCAGGTGAGTATTGTTGGACTTGTACTCCTTCAGTTATTAAACACTCAATTGAAAAGTTTAATCTTGATAGTTGTACATACTTAGACGCGGATTTATTTTTCTTTTCCGATCCGTCAGTTCTGATTGATGAAATGAAAGACAAATCAGTTCTGATCACTGAGCATAGATATACTCCTGCGTATGATCAATCTGCTACCAGTGGGAAGTATTGCGTACAGTTTATGACATTTAAAAATAATTCTGATGGTATGAAAGTACTTGATTGGTGGCAGCAAGCTTGTAATGAATGGTGTTACGATCGGTTTGAAGATGGAAAATTTGGCGATCAAAAATATCTAGATGATTGGATTAATAAATTCGATTGCGTGCATGAGTTACAACATTTGGGTGGTGGTGTTGCACCATGGAATATCCAGCAATATAACTTTAAGACCGAAAATGGTAAAGTAGTAGGCACAGAAAAAGCAAGCAAGTATGGCTTTGAATTGGTTTTTTATCACTTTCATGCTTTGAAGTTATTAAATAACAATAAGGTTGAACTCGGTGTTTATGCACTGGACAAGCAAGATGTTAATATTCTATATAAAAAATACATATCAGAATTAAGTAATGTTAGTTTAGATGTGAAAAAAATTGAGCCTAACTTTGATTATAATGGAACTGTTAATGTTTCATTGAATTGGAAGACTATGCTAACTAAATTAAAAAGGCATATCAAAGGTAATTATAATGTTTATGATGTTGAACAGTTGAAAGGTTTATAAATGGCATATTTAATGAAACTACCCACGTTTAAAGATGGGCGTGGTGATTTAACAGTAGTCGAAAAAATTTTACCTTTCGATATAAAACGATTTTATTATATATATGATGTTAGCTCTAAAAGAGGCGGTCATCGCCATAAGAAAACGGTACAGGCCTTAATTTGTTTAGGCGGCAGCTGTGATATCTATGTGGATAATGGTACAGAAGAACAAACATTCACTTTAAACTCACCGAGCCAATGTCTAATTGTGAAAACTGAAGATTGGCATACGATGGATAATTTCTCTAAAGGTTCAACTTTGATTGTATTTGCTTCTGAGTTTTATGACAGTAGTGATTATATTGATGAGAAATATTTATGATTGAATATGAAAACTTAAAAAAAGTTAATCAACAGTTATTTGAACAGTACCAAGAAAGCTTTAAAGAGTTTGTTGAAAGTGGCTGGTACATTTTAGGAAACAACGTAAAAAAATTTGAACATGAATTTAGCCAATTTTGTACTACAAAATACGCTATTGGTGTTGCGTCTGGGTTGGATGCATTGATTTTGGCTATTGATGCCTTTGACTTCCCAAAAGACAGTGAAATTATCTTACCAGCTAATACCTACATAGCCACGATATTAGCGGTTGTGAAGAATGGATTTAAGCCAGTCCTCGTTGAGCCCGATCTAGATACGTATAATATTGACCCCGCTAAAATAGAACAAAAGATAACCCTAAAAACTAAAGCAGTTTTGGTCGTTCATTTATATGGTAAGTCTTGCGATATGGATCCAATATTGTCTTTATCGAAACAATACGATCTGAAAATTATAGAAGATTGCGCTCAAGCTCATGGTGCCACGTATAAAGGCAGGAAGGTTGGCTCGTTTGGTATTGGCTGCTTTAGTTTTTACCCGACAAAAAACCTTGGAGCATTGGGTGACGGCGGAGCTATTACCACTAATGATGATCAATACGCAGAAAAAATAAAATCCTTAAGAAATTATGGAAGCTCAACAAAATATTATAATGACCATTTAGGCTACAACTCTCGGTTGGATGAGATTCAAGCTGGCTTTTTATCTCTTAAATTAGAGATCCTTGATGACATAACTAATCACAAGAGAGAGTTAGCTAAGCTTTATTTTGATAATCTTTCTGATGACTTTATTAAACCGATGTTAGGCGCAGATCATTTCGACGTTTATCATATTTTCAATATCAGACATAACAAGAGAGATGAATTGAAAAAATACTTGTCTGATAATGGCATTATGACTGAAGTGCATTACCCTGTTGCTCCACATAACCAAGTTTCAATGCAAGGTATCATTGATGGTACTTATGCCATAAGTGAACAGATCCATAAAACAACCTTAAGTTTACCTATATCATATTTTCATAGCAAAGATGATGTTCTTAGAGTATGTGAAGTTATGAATGGGTGGATAAAATGAAAGGTATTATATTAGCTGGCGGTAGTGGTACTAGGCTTTATCCAATTACTAAATCAATAAGTAAACAATTACTACCGATTTATGATAAGCCAATGATATTTTATCCATTATCAGTTTTAATGCTTGCAGGTATCAAAGAGATTCTAGTCATTACTACTCCGCAACATTTAGATGAGTTTGAACACCTTTTAGGAAGCGGTGAGCAGTGGGGGATTAACATATCCTATAAGGCCCAACCTAGTCCTGATGGCTTAGCTCAAGCATTCATTATAGGCGAGGAATTTATTGGTAGTGATAATGTTTGCTTAATTTTGGGTGATAATATTTTTTATGGACATGGATTTACACCTTTGCTTCAAGATGCGGCTAACTTAACTATTGGAGCTAAAGTCTTTGGTTACCAAGTAAAAGATCCACAACGGTTTGGTGTGGTTGAATTTGATGATGATATGAATGCGGTTAGTATTGAAGAGAAACCAGTTAGACCAAAATCAAACTTTGCTGTAACAGGTTTATATTTTTACGATAACGACGTGATCGAGATTGCCAAAAATGTAAAACCTTCTCATCGAGGTGAGTTAGAAATAACTTCTATTAATGAGGAGTATTTAAAACGAGGACAGATAAAGGTTGAACTACTAGGTCGAGGCTTTGCCTGGGTTGATACAGGTACGCATGATAGTTTAATTGAAGCGGGTGTTTTTGTTCAAACAATTGAGCACCGACAAGGTTATAAAATTGCTTGTTTAGAAGAGATATCCTACAACAATAAATGGATAACTAAAGAGCAGGTCTTAGCTGCAGCGAAACCGTTAAGCAAAAACGGTTATGGTAAATATCTACAGGATTTAGTTAAAAATGACTAATATTTTATTAACTGGTTGTGCTGGATTTATTGGGTCTAATTTTGTTCCTTATTTTTTAGAAAAATACCCTGAATATAATATTCTTAATCTTGATTTACTCACGTATGCAGGTAATTTAGATAATTTACAAGAATGCGAAGAGGAACCGCGCTATAAATTTATTCAAGGCGATATTTGTAATCGAGAGTTAGTCGAATTTATATTTCAAGAATATGATATTCAAGGCGTTATTCATTTTGCAGCTGAATCCCATGTAGACAATTCTATAAAAAATCCTGGCGTGTTTATTGAAACTAATGTTAATGGTACATATACCTTGATTGATGTGGCAAAAAATTACTGGATGACTAAGCCTTTTTGTTACAAGGAGGGTTATCAAAATTGTCGCTTCCATCATATCTCAACTGATGAAGTTTATGGCTCTCTAGGCGATGAAGGGTTGTTTACAGAATTAACACCTTACGCCCCTAACTCCCCTTATTCTGCTTCGAAAGCCTCATCTGATATGATTGTAAGAGCTTACAATGAAACGTTTGGGTTAAATACGGTTATTACTAACTGCTCAAATAATTATGGACCCAAACAGCATAGCGAAAAGCTTATTCCGACTATTATTCGAAAAGCTTTGGCAAATGAGTCGATTCCAATTTATGGTGATGGAAAAAATATCCGTGATTGGTTATATGTTCTGGATCATTGCAAAGGTATTGATCTTGCGTTTCATAAAGGCAGGTATGGTGAGACTTATAATATTGGTGGCCGTAACGAAAAAGACAATTTATATATAGTTAATAAAATATGCGAGATATTGGATGAACTCTACCCTTCCTCTAATGTAAATAGCGCACTTGTTACTTACAAAGACCTGATCTCATTTGTGGACGATCGTGCAGGCCATGATAAACGATATGCTATTGATGCAACGAAAATTGAAAACGAATTAGCTTGGTATGCGGAAGAGAACTTTGAGTCGGGCATCTTGAAAACGGTGCAATGGTATTTAGATCGTAACCTTTTAATACGAAAATAAATTACATATTATCCATAAAAGTTATTGGCATAATCGCGTAACCCTTCTATCTATGATTATCAGTTTATTACGGTAAATATATAAATGATGATTATAAGCGTTTGCTGATAACTACTCTTATTTATATAAAGAGATTTTAAATGACTAGCACCACTTATTTCGATGAACGCTATTCCACAACTCGATTACTTAGTAATATAAAACCGACACCGTATACACAGCTTGATGAAGAGTTTGAATCTGCTTTTTTTTTACAAAAAAATGAAGCAAGAATAGCTGAAGGTGGATTGAGAACCTCTGGATATTATAAACAAAGCTCACCAGGTAAACCTCTTTTAACTATTATTACAGCGGTATTTAATGGTGATAAGTATCTTGAAGAAACCATCTTAAGCGTGCTCAATCAAACCTATGATAATGTCGAATTCATTATCATAGATGGTGGTAGTACCGATGGTTCTTTAGATATTATTCGAAAATATGAACATGCCATTGATTATTGGGTGAGTGAAAAAGACGCTGGGATCAGCGATGCTTTTAATAAAGGGGTAACACTTGCAAGTGGGGATTATATCAATTTCCAAGGCGATGGAGATGGCTTTTATGCCGAGGATTCGCTGTCTCAAATTGTAAGTAATGTGAATCCAAATTCAGATATGTTCATTAGTGCTCGAATACAGCGCATCACTGAAGATGGAGATGAGTTATACCTTTCTTCATTCATGCCTACGTTTCATAAGCAATCTTTATTGTTTAGAATGTCAATGCCACATCAAGGTCTATTTACCAGCATTAAGTACTTCAAGGGATATGGCCTATTTGATGTGAATAATACTTACTGTATGGACTATGAACATCTACTTCGGGCCTATCATGAATTTCCAAATGTTGTCATGAAGAATGTGATAGCTGCAAAGTGGCGAGCTGATGGACTGGGTAATGGGCGTGATTTAGATATCTACAAAGAATATCACAAAATTAAAGTTGATAATAAAGTGGCCGCTTACCCTGTATTAACAGGTATTAAGTTTTGGATCTTATTTAAATATTATATAAAGAAAATAATTAAATGAAAAATACTATCGCATGGATTAATGGACTAAAAACATTTGGGATCATAGCCGTGATCTTAGGTCATATGAACAATCCTTTTAATGAATTTATTTTTTCTTGGCACATGCCCTTATTTTTTATGTTAGCGGGTTTTTTCATAAAAATTAATGCGAGTCTAAAAGAATTGATCATTAAAGATTGGGAGAGATTGATGATCCCATATTTTATTTTTGCGGCTCTGGCTGTTGTGGTAGAAACTCTGAAACGATGGGCTCTACATCGAGAATCATTAAACTATATTAATGAGCTAAAAAATATCGTCATATGGATGGATATGGAGCACTTAAGTAACTCCTATGCTTTTGTTTTATGGTTTTTACCTGCATTGTTCTTAGCAAAGTTAATGTTTTATATCGTAAAAAAATATATTAAGAATGTTTTTTTTCAATGTGGTATTTTCGTCCTGCTTTTCTGGCTGAGTTTTAATGTGCAACTACCGTTTGCACTTAGTAATGCAATGAACAGTATACTGTGGATATTTATTGGCTCTGTTTTGTTCCATGTAGTAAGTCAAGATGTTCAGATTCGGGCAAGTAAATTAAATTTTAAATTGATGCTGTTTTTGCCTTTTATATTTATGCTTGGGATTTATGTTTATTCAGGCGTGCCTAGTTTGAATATGGCACCTTTGAGTTATGAGCATGTAATTTTTAACTTTCTTTGGGCTGTATCATTTGTACTGTTAATGATCTGTTTTTTCAAGGACCTGGATAACAGGAACTTAATGGGGCGATTTTTTGATGTGTGGGGGAGCAGTACTATGTTGTTATTTATCTTTCACCCTTATACCAATAATATCTCTTCTATTCTGGTTGAAAAAATACAGTTTGGTGGCTGGC
>Ga0209292_1002381_pt1 | contig 21657 bp, 11 predicted proteins | sample GOMGulsemesocosm_2_FD_184634 | JGI IMG/M metagenome (GOLD analysis project Ga0209292, IMG submission 184634) | Methane-oxidizing microbial communities from mesocosms in the Gulf of Mexico - GOM9C Gulf of Mexico (SPAdes) (version 2) | ecosystem: Environmental > Aquatic > Marine > Cold seeps... | reverse complement strand
AGGATGTGGCTTTGGTGTTTTAATTTAGAAAAAGCAGCGATTTAAACAACTAACATACAAGCTACAGAAGAACTACGTCGTATCATAATACCAATAGAATCTGAACAAATAAGAAATGTCGGGTAAAAGTCGGGCAAAATAACTCGATTAATTTTGATTGATTTCATAAAAGTTTATAATATTGTGTAATCTCTTAACAGAATATGAAACAACCAGAATTAGGAAAAAAAATAGCAATACTTAGAAGTGAAAAAGGTCTTACACAGGAAGAACTTGTTAACAAATGTAATTTAAACGTTCGAACCATCCAACGTATTGAAACAGGTGAAGTGACACCTAGAAATTCAACAATAAAGATAATTTTTGAAGCACTTGATTATAGCCCAACAGCAGAAAGAAACAAAAGAAACGAAAACTACATTAATAACTTCAGTAAGCACATTGACATAAACACAATATATGAACAACATATTAAAATACATTACCAAAAAATAAAAACCATGGATAAACAACCTTCATTTTTTAAAAATTTTTTCTTAGCAGCAGGAGTGATATGGGTTTTCTTTGCTATAACTGTCCTGCTATTTAGATTAAGTTTTCAGAGTATAGAAATTATTATCACACTAGTAATTCCACTCGCCTATGCAATACTCAGAAAATTTGAAGAAAAGAAAAATAACTCGCAAGCCACCCCACAAAAAAGCAAAAAAAAATCAATCCCAAACGATGACTAATGTACGTTTCGAGCATTGAATAATATCTGCATGATTTAGGGTATCAATAGCGTAGAAACGCAAAATTTTGCACCTCTACGCGCAACAAAATCGCATCAATCCACACAAAACCCAAAATCACAAAAAGGATTCCCTACCTTTGCCCCAAAAGCAAACAAAACAATAATGTCGGATATATCACTAAATAAACCAACACCAATCCTTTCTGCACCAGAATCAGTTCCATTTAAACGTGGGTCGGACAGCAGGGCTGCAATACAAGAATTAGAAGCCGGAAACGCCGTCTTAATCACAGCATTCTACGGAAACGGTTTGGATCTAATGCTAGAGTTAAAGAAGCATCTTACCCGAAAATTCCCAAAAAAATCGTTTTTAGAACAACGCAAATACAGAGAAGCCTATCACAGACTCTCGAGTTTAGTATTCATAGAAATTAAAGACCATCAATTAGCAGTAAAAAAAGCACCTGCTATCGGTTGGTTAGAAAAGTTATATCCGGAAACACCAAATTTCTTCTTAACTTTTCCACAAGTACAAGGACTGAACAGTTCTTGGCAATGGCACACCAATGGAATAACTGTTCCGGTACTTAGAAATAAACTACACCCTTATTACGGGACCTACTTCCCTACCCGTTTCGATCATTTAATTCTTTTCGACAATTGGTTAAAACGTTATGAAGGTCCAAAAAAATCGGCCATTGATGTAGGAATTGGAAGTGGCGTACTTTCTCTCCAACTCGTAAAACATGGTTTTCAAAAGGTATTTGGAACGGACACCAATCCAAACAGTATTATTGGACTCAAAGACTTTATGGGAACCACTAAACTGTCCAGGAAAATAGAATTAGATTTTGGAAATCTTTTTGGAAAGTGGACAAAACAGACAGAGCTTATCCTTTTTAATCCACCATGGATTCCAAAATTAAATGATATAGAAAGTGTAGACGAAGCTATTTATTACGATGAGGCCCTCTTCCCTGCCTTTTTCGAAAAAGCAGTAGACATGCTTTTACCTGACGGTAAATTGGTGCTTATATTTTCAAATTTAGCACAAATAACAAACGTGACTAAAAAGCATCCAATCGCAAAAGAAATTTCTAAAGGCGGTAGATTTAAATTAGAAAAATGCTTGAAAAGAGCTGTAAAAGTTGCTTCGGACAAAACAAAACGCGACCAAAACTGGCGCGGTTCTGAAGAAGTAGAACTTTGGGTACTTGTAAAGAAATAAGAAACTATATGTAATAGCTAGAAACATTTTTAGATGTTTCTAGCTATTTTTTTAGAATGGAATAACAACTCTGAATTTCCTGTTAATTTGCAAAAAACACAAGGAACAATATTAGTCCCTAAAATCTAACCTCGTTATTTTTCTCACCATTATTTAAAGGACACAGAGCCATGCGTTAAACTAGAAAAACAACAAACCTAAAGTACTTAAATCAACGAATTACAGCGCATTACAATTCTCTAACCTCTCTTTTTGTCATATCTCCGTCATACAAAAAAAAGGAACCCACGTTTTATCTTCCCTCCTCAAAATTAAGTAAAAAAGGTTTTTTATTTAAAATGGCATAAAGATGTCATACGAAAAACAGCTCCATCCCTTTAAAATAGTGTTATTTTGGTATCTAAACCAACAGTAATGACAAACGAAAAACTGGCACAAGGAGTTAAAGTATTGAGAAGAGAAAAAGCCTATTCACAAGAGGAACTAGCCAATCTTTCGGGACTTTCGTTAAGGACCATTCAACGGATTGAAAAAGGAGAAACTACACCAACAGGAGAAACTATTAAAAGATTGTCTAATGTATTAGAAGTTTCGACGCGTGAATTATTGGAATGGAATACAACAAAGGATATTCTAATAAAAACCATTCGAACAAGATATGATTTTTTACATGTTTTTAAAGACAAGCTTGTCCTAAGTAGCAAAGCAGAAATAGATGATTTAGTAGAAGGTTATGGCAAAAACGTAAATAACGTTTTTAAAACATTGATGGTGTTTTTTATTTCCATCCCAATATTCAGTGTATTGGCAATTGTCTTTTATACAATAGAAAGATACGGTTTAGCATTTAATTCTGGGGCTGGGGCATTTTGTTTTTTAATGGCTGCATTTAAAATCATCCTATTTACCTCCGGCTCATCTCTAATTAAAAGAACCCACATTACTAAAATAAAACTTACAAAAAGTTTATCTCAAAATGTTCTTGTAATTTCCCACAAAGAATCTGGACGCATCAAAGAACGAGGTATCATATTAGAAAAAAAACAAGTAGCTACTATTAAAGATATTTTACTGTCCGAAGGCCTTATAGAAGAGAAAAACATACAACTCAATAATAAAACCCTCACCCTCAGAACGACTCTAACAACTCTTATGATTCTTGGTGCTTTCTATATAGTCCATACAATAGGAATTAAAGAAATGATGTTTTATTATGGTATCATCTTTTTGCTTATAGGTACTATAACATTAGTAAAAATGACAGTAAAATTTGTAGGCTCCAATAATTAATAACATTAGATTGGTCATTTAGTAAAAAAATCAATGAAAACTATTTTTGTACTACTGATTATATGTACTCACACTATTTATTATTTCCACATTCACTTCATGTCCTCCATCAAAGGGAATAATATTTATATTTTTAAATAAACAGTTCGCTTTTTCCGATTCCTCCACAATACGTGCTGCATTTAAATAAGTGTCTTTTGTACCATACACCAACGATACTTTTGCCTCTAGAAAAGTGAAAATTTCGGAAGTCAATTCTTTTGGAATACCACCAGAATGCAGTATTAACTGTGCACATTGTAGTTGTCGTTTGGCAACATATCGTGTTGCAACGCTCACTCCTTGAGAGAACCCTAAAACAATTAAATTCAAGTCACCATCCAGGTTTTCCGCTTTAAAAATAGCATCAAAATAACTCATGATATTTTCCGTCTCTTTGACAGTGTTTTCTTTTGTTAACCAACTAGCTCCTACATGCTTAAAATTTGCCCCTTGATAATACAAACTTGGAGCTTGGGCAGCGATAACATAATTCTCTTCTGGATTTAATCCTTTAAAAAACCTTAAAAAATAACGACTTAAATGTCCCATTCCATGACAAACAAACCATACATTTTTTGTCTTTTCAGTACGTTTATTAAGTGTAGCATATGGCTTCGTAGTACTGTAAACTATTTCTTTTTCAGTTGTATCCATACGAGTCGTTGGTTTTATGTTTTATTGGCTAAAGTTCTATAAATATTTAATCCTATGCAATAGCTCAAGGAAAACCTAGCTAACAACAAAGGTAATTGAAAAATAATCCTAAATAATTCACTCGAAATTCTTAGTTACCCACATTAAATTTTACAAGAAGCACAACATTTAACATCAGAAAAGAAATTTATCCTCGCTTCAAAGGGCTACTAATTTTTAATTGCATTCAAAACATGTAGTAGTGACAGACTCCTAAATTCAGGTCATTTCAATTCTAAAATCAATAAATTCTCCCTGAAGCACCTAAAAAGCAATACAATTTAACATGAAAATAAACTCATAATTTCAAATAATTTTGAGTTAAATGCTGTCAAAATTCAACTTCTTAGTAGCTGACTACTAAGCTTGAACACCTAAAAATTACACGCGTTAAATTTCTCTAAAAAAAGAAAATCCTTCAAGCAAAAAGCTCAAAGGATTTCTAAAAATATCGTTGTCCCACAAGGACTCGAACCTTGAATGACGATACCAAAAACCGGAGTGTTACCATTACACCATGGGACATTGTCGTTATTTCGGTTGCAAAATTAAGGGTTTATTTTGAATATTACTATTAAAAACGACTTAATTTCAACATTAACTATTACGGTAATAAAAAAGCTCTCCAAATTTTAATTTAAAGAGCTTTCTGTTGTCCCACAAGGACTCGAACCTTGAATGACGATACCAAAAACCGGAGTGTTACCATTACACCATGGGACATTATCGTAATTTCGGGTGCAAAATTAAGAGTTTATTTGGTACCTACAAACATTTTTTATGTTTTTTTTGAAAAAGATATTTTTAACAACTTTTTATGAGAAATGTACACTAGTAACTGACTGATTATCGATAGGTATGTAGTATTTTTACTAAATTCGCCTCGATAAAAAATATTTATGAATTTTACAGATTTTAAAAAATGGAATACCATTTTCGGCTGGATAGCCTTTGGTATTGCACTTGTTACTTACACGCTCACATTAGAACCTACAGTAAGCTATTGGGATTGTGGAGAATATATTTCTACCGCTGTTAAACTTGAAGTGGGACACCCACCTGGAGCGCCATTATTCCAAATGATAGGAGCCTTTTTCGCTATGTTTACTACGGATGTTTCACATGTAGCTCAAATGGTGAATTTTATGTCGGCTTTGGCTAGTGCTTTTACCATTCTGTTTATGTTTTGGACCATTACATACTTGGGGCAAAAGTTACTTTCTAAAGACAACAAAAACAACATAGCACTCTTCGGAGCAGGATTTGTAGGATCACTTGCGTACACTTTTTCGGACAGTTTCTGGTTTAGCGCTGTAGAAGGAGAAGTATATGCCATGTCATCGTTTTTAATGGCCTTACTTTTTTGGCTTGGATTGCGATGGGAAGCAGCCATGGACAAACCTCAAGGACACAAATGGCTGGTACTTATTAGCTTTATTGTAGGACTTTCTTTTGGGGTCCATATATTATCTCTATTGGTAATTCCTTCCATCGTATTTATTTATATTTTTAAAAAATACGAGATCAACAATATTCAAAAATTTGTACTTGCCAATATCGTTTCTGTACTGGTATTAATGTTTGTATTTAAATTTTTATTCCCCTTTACTTTAAGATATTTCAGTGCATTTGAATTATTTTTTGTCAACAGTATTGGAATGCCATTTAACAGCGGAAGTATTATTGCCGCTTTTTTATTGATAGGCCTATTTTATGCAGCATTAAAATACACTCGTAGTAAAAAGATGTTTGCTGCCAACACGCTTGTATTAGTATTGGTGTTTACCATGATTGGTTTTTCTTCTTGGTTAATGCTTCCAATTAGAGCGAATGCAAACACAACAATCAACGAGAATAACCCTTCCAGTGCACGTGAGTTGCTAGCCTATTACAACCGTGAACAATATGGAGATTCTAATGTGTTTTACGACAATTATTATTCTTTCTCTTACGAACGCGAATACGACAAGAAGAATCCAACAAAGGACGAGAAACCTAAATACGAAAAAGACGAAAAAACAGGGACCTACATTATTGTAAATGATTACAAAGATGCATTACCTAACTGGAGCGACTCTCATAAAGGACTTATTCCACGTATGGTTTCCTACAACAGTCCATCCGTAATTTCCAACTATAAATCCATTGTAGGAATTCCTCAAAAGAGTGAACGACGACCAACATTTGCCGAGAATTTACATTTTATGATGGAATACCAGTTCGGATATATGTACGGACGTTATTTTATGTGGAATTTTGTAGGACGACAAAACGATGTCCAAGGCCAATTAGGCCTCGAAGACGGAAACTGGCTGAGTGGTATTGAATTTATAGATAGTTTCTTTTTAGGAACACAACAAAACTTACCAGAAGATGTTAAAGACAATAAAGGTAGGAATACCTATTATTTTTTACCATTCATACTTGGGTTTATGGGACTGTTTTATCAATTAAAAAGAAGTAAAAAGGACTTTTACACCCTCCTCCTCTTCTTTGCATTTACAGGACTAGCCATTATATTCTACACCAACCCAAAGCCTTTTGAACCAAGAGAACGAGATTATGCCGTCGTAGGTTCATTTTATATTTTTGCTATATGGATTGGATTTGGAGTACTATCTCTTTACGAAGCATTGTCTAAATACGCCAACAAAAAACAAGTAGCTATTGCGGTTTCAGCAGTAAGCCTGTTAGCGGTCCCTGTACTTATGGCTTCACAAAACTGGGACGATCACGACAGATCTGGCCGTTACACCTCCCGCTTAAATGCCAAAGCGTATGTAGATTCTTGTGCAGAAAACGCTATTATGTTTACCATTGGAGATAACGATACGTTCCCTCTGTGGTACATGCAAGAAGTAGAAAACTATAGAACTGACATCAAGTTAATCAACTCTAGTTTATTTGCTACAGATTGGTATATAGATCAAATGAAACGTGCCACCTATGACGCACCTCCAATTCCGTCTCAACTCACACATGACGATTATAAATTAGGAAGTTTAGACATTGCATATCACGTACCATTTCCACAGTTTAAGGACACTATTGTAGATATTAAATATTTAATGCGATGGTTACAAAGTGATAATGAAAATACATTTATTGATTTAGATGAAGATGGACGCCCAGAAAAAGTATATCCAACCAATCGCATCCGAATTCCTGTAAACAAGGAAGCTGTACTTAAAAATGGGATTGTAGCCCAAAAAGATGCTGATTTGATTTTACCTTATATCGATATTACTATTGATGAACAAGGAATACAAAAGAACAGAATTTTAATGCTAGATATTTTAGCAAATAACGACTGGCAACAACCGATCTATTTTACAGGTGGTGCACAGGCTGCTGAAGAATACATTTGGTTAAAAGATTATTTGCAACTTGATGGAATGGCCTATAAATTGGTTCCTATAAAAACCGTAAACCAGAGCAACTTCTTTGAAATGGGACGTATGGATTCTGAGTTGATGTACGAAAAAGTGAAGGCTTGGGAATGGGGAAATATAAATAGTGATGCCATTTATTTAGATGTTGAATCGCGTAAAAACTCTGTCACCTACCGCAATAACATGGAACGCTTAGCGTCTACATTAATCCGTGAAGGAGACACTGTTCGTGCAGAGGAAATATTGGATTTAGCCATGGACAAGATGCCAACTAAAAAGTTTGGTCATTACAGCATGCTTCTTCCATTCATCGATTTGTATTACAAGATAGACCGACCTGAAAAAGCAAGAAAACTGAACGATGAGCTTGCCGATATCTTCCAGCAAACATTGATATACTACAGTCAATACAGCGAAGTGGATATCGAAGTTATTTACGATCCTATCGAGGCGAATTTCAATATGTTCAATCAATTGATAAAAATCGCCCTTAAAAACGATACCAAAGAATATGCAGATAAATTAAAAGACGATCTGATATCCTACATGCAGTTATTCCCTTATTTATTCGAGGAATAATATGTCTATCATTATAGCAAAAACTCCACGCTTAGTCAAACGATTTTTTCCAATGCTACGCTGGAGTTTTTCTTCCAAAAGGAAGATTATCTACCTTACATTTGATGACGGCCCCACACCAGAAATAACAGACTGGACACTTAAAATTTTAGAGGAATACAATGCCAAAGCTACTTTTTTCTGTATTGGAAAAAACGTGGACCAATATCCTGAAATCACCCAAAATATTGTAAACAGTGGTCACCGAATTGCCAACCACTGCTACCAACACGATAATGCATGGAAAACGACGGCCAAAGACTATCTAGACTCCGTAAAAAACACAGAGCATCTACTACAGGGTTTCCAACCAAAAGACAACAAACTTTTCCGTCCACCATATGGCAAACTCACTTATAAAAAAATAAAGCATTTAAAACAAGAAGGCTACCAGATTATTATGTGGGACGTACTTAGCAATGATGTCCAACTTCAAGTATCTCCTGAAAAAAGCCTGGAAACTTTACTCAATAAAACAAAAAACGGCAGTATCGTTGTTTTTCATGACAGCATAAAAGGAAGTACTACTTTAAAGAAAGTATTGCCAGAATTTTTGAAGTATTTTGCTGCGCTTGGCTATTCATTTAGAGCGATTGAATAGTTTTGAGATGTGAGATAGTCTAGAGGATGGTAATTTAGAAACCAATTATTTCAATCTGTTTTTGACATCCATCCGCTCATGGAGTATACGAATAATGTAAATAACATTTTTTGTTTCGTCCATTCTGTAAAAAATAAAATGGGATTTTACTTTTGTTCTACGGTAGCCCTTTATAAAAGCACTAACATCTTTACCATATGTTGGATTCAAAGAGATATATTCTATTTCTTCTAGTATTTGGTGAATATACCTGTCGGCTTGTTCAACAGACCAAGTTTCAAATGTGTAGGTCCATATTTTTTCAAGGTCAATTCCAGCGCTAACACTAATTTTATAAGCCATTATTTAAGATGCTTTTTGTGCATAGCATCTATAAATTTATTTTTATCAAAATCATCAATAAATCCAGAATCTTCTCCTTTTCTTAATGCGCTAATCAACTCTTTTTTAGAGTTCTCTTCCTGTTCAAACAAGCGCAAAGCACTTCTAACAACCTCGCTCGCAGAAGAGAACTTCCCAGAACTTATTTGTTCTTGAATAAAGCTATTAAAATAATCTCCTAATAATATGGAAGTGTTTTTTGCCATTTTTAAGTATTTTTACAAATATACCAATTCCTGGTATTTATTACAAATTACCAATGTTAAGAACAAATAGTATAGAGATTTTAATTGAGCATATACGGTTGAATAACCAAATATCTCACAACGGAAAGATCATACTCAACTAAAAATTACGGATTGCTTATCACAAGTATAGGGAAAGACTCCCTTTCGTGGCTTACATATACTCTTCTACCAAATTAATCAGTGTATTAGCATCTTGTTCCCCTACTTGGCGCCATTTCATTTCGCCATCTTTGTAAATCACATAGGTTGGATTTCCTTTGATGCGTAGCGCTTCAGCCAATACTTCATTTTTTTCTATATCAATCTTTATCACTTTTGCTTTATCTCCTAAAGCAGCCGCAACATTTCTTAATACATCTGAAAAATCATAGTTATCACCTTCCCAATTGGCATAAAAATCAATCAAGACAGGCACTTTTGCATTAATAATATCTCCGAACTTTGCCATATCAATTCCGTTTATCTTTTAGAAAAACATTTATTCACACACAAATATAACATTTATAATCCTAATGCAGAATTACATAGCTATTTAATAAAATCACCTTCAAAAACACCTTTATTTTCCTCCTTCTCTCCAGTCTCAATTATTTCTTACGCAAAGTAATTACAGAAATTTCTGGCCAGATTCCCACTCTCCCAGGAAATGCCAAAAATCCAAAGCCACGGTTTACATTAATATACCTTCCCGCTTCCTTATAAATACCCGCCCAACGCTTGTATACGTACTGCACAGGACTCCATTTAAAACCAGGAATATCAATCCCAAATTGCATTCCATGGGTATGGCCACTTAAAGTCAAATGATACTTGGATGGATGCTCCTTTATTTCATAGTCCCAATGTGATGGATCATGACTCAAAACAATTTTAAAAGCGTCGTCCGAAACTTCTTTGGATGCCTTTGGCAAATCACCTGCTTTTTTAAAGCGCATTCCCCAATTTTCGACACCAATCAATTCGATTTTCTGCCCTTCTTTTTCTATGGACACATGTTCATTTAACAACAAATTGAAACCCATTTTTGGATGTACCTCTTTCACCGCTACAAAATTTGCCTCTTTCTCCTCCGGTGTTTTCCATTTCACATACTCTCCATAATCGTGATTCCCTAGGATAGAAAACTTCCCTAAAGGAGCTTTTAAACTTTTAAAATCGTCAATCCAAGGATCCATTTCCTCCGCCACATTATTGACCAAATCACCTGTAAAACAAATAATATCCGATGCTTGTTCATTAATCAATTCCATTCCATGTGCAATTTTATCAGCATTATCAAAACTTCCACTGTGTACATCCGAAATATGCGTGATACTAAAACCATCAAAAGCAGCAGGTAAATCATCAAAAAACAAGGTATGTTTTACAATTTGATAATTGTACTTCCCTTTCGTCATTCCATATAAAATAGAAGCAAAAGGAATACTTGCCAGCCCCAGCGCTATTTTACTTACAAAGGCACGCCTATCAGGCATAAACGTAGCTGGTGTTTCCTTTGAAAAATACTGAAAAACCCCGATTACTATTCTAGTGACATCCTCTAAAAACATTCCTATGGATATAAATAACTTAGGTACCACACTTATAATAAGCAAGCCTATGGCATAGGTAAAATATAGTGAAGACTGCACATTAGCACTATCATAGGAAGAAGCTCTGTAGATAAAAAAACCAATCACAGCAAGGTTTAACATCCAATACACCTTCCACAACACAGGATTTTTAACCAATATTTTTACGCTTTGAAACGCATATAAATCAATACAACCCAACACTAAAACAAAAACAATCCACCTCATATAATTTCAATAAATTTAAATTCAAATATAGAATTTCTTTCTTAGAATTTGGCATCCTTAAAAAATCCATTCGATGCTATTTAGCCGTAAATTAAAAAAAACCTTACAGCTATTTTTGTTAAAAATCATTTTAGTATTTTTACCAAAACTTATACCGACTTATGCCTACTCAAAAACGCTTATTTTTACTCGATGCTTTTGCTTTAATTTTCAGAGGATATTACGCCTTAATTAAAAATCCACGCATCAATTCTAAAGGAATGGATACTTCAGCTATTTTAGGGTTTACCAATTCCTTATTAGATGTTATCAAGCGAGAAAAACCAGATTTACTAGCGGTGGCATTTGATAAAGGAGGCTCCCATGCACGAAAGGAAGCCTTTCCGGAATATAAATCCAACAGACAGGAAACACCTGAAGCTATAAAAATAGCCGTTCCATATATTCAAGAAATTTTAAAAGCCATGAATATTCCCATTGTGGAAGTAGCAGGTTTTGAGGCGGATGATTTAATAGGAACCCTTGCTAAACAAGCAGAGAAAGAAGGATTTCAAACCTATATGGTAACGCCTGATAAAGATTATGCTCAGTTGGTTTCAGAAAATATTTTCATGTACAAACCAGCCCGTATGGGGAATGGTATTGAAATTTGGGGAATTCCAGAAGTTCAAAAACGTTTTGAAGTAGAAACTCCAGAGCAAGTAATTGATTATTTAGGGATGATGGGAGATGCCGTGGATAATATCCCAGGCTTACCCGGTGTTGGTGATAAAACAGCTAAGAAATTTATAAAAGCCTACGGAAGCATGGAAGGTTTGTTTGAAAACACCCACGAGCTGAAAGGAAAAATGAAAGAAAAGGTAGAAGCTAACAAAGAACTAGGAACACTTTCCAAAGAATTAGCTACCATAATGCTCGATTGCCCTGTCACTTTTCAAGCAAATGATTACGAATTATGCGCCCCTAATTTCGAGGAAGTAAATAGTATTTTACAAGAATTAGAATTTAGACGTATTGCAGATAGTATTGGTCGTATTTTTAATGTACAACCCGAAACAACAAGCACAGCAACTGCAACTGTAAAAAACACAAAAACGGTTGCTACTAGCCCAGAAGCCCAGTTGGATTTATTTGCCAGTCCTTCGTCTGCAAGCAGTACTAGCATGCCTTCTGGTTTTAATACCATAGAAAAAGCAGCTCATTTTTATCAATTTATAGATTCAGAAATGGCAAAAAGCTTGTTTCTAAAAAAGTTAGTACAACAAAAATCAGTGAGTTTTGAACTTGAAACGAGTGAACAGAACCCATTAACAGCTACTATTCTAGGAATTGCTTTTTCTTACCATGCAGGTAGTGGTTATTATATTCCTTTCCCAAGTGATTTTGAAGCATCAGTGGCATTACTACAAGAATTAAAACCATTTTTTGAAGATTCAACCATCGAAAAAATAGGCAGGCATTTAAAAAACGACATCAAAGTCTTGTCGCGCTACAACACCAAGCTAAATGGTCCTATTTTTGACACAACCATCGCTCATTACCTGTTGCAACCAGACATGAGACACAACTTAGAAGTCTTATCAGAAACCTACCTTAAATACGAAGTAATTGCGGAAGATTCGGTTTTAGGAAAAGGACGTAATAAAATAAAGCTGAACGATGTAACACTTAAAAAACAACGGAATTACGTTGTAGAAAAAGCAGACATCGTGTTCCAATTAAAATCGATTTTAGAAACTAAATTGGCCGAAAAGAATTTGAACGCTTTGTATAAGGATATCGAATTGCCTTTATTAAAAGTATTGGCACAAATGGAACTGGAAGGAATTCAGTTAGATGTACCCTTTTTAAATTCATTGTCCAGTGATTTAAATACGGATATTGCTGTCTTAGAAAAATCAATTTACGAAGAAGCAAATACCGATTTCAATCTAGCATCACCTAAACAGCTTGGCGTTGTTTTATTTGAGCACATGAAACTGGTAGAGAAACCAAAGAAAACAAAAACGGGTCAGTACGCTACTGGAGAAGAAATTCTTTCTAAACTTGCCAAGGATCATCCAATAGTACAGCGAATATTAGATTGGCGTGGTTTGGTAAAATTAAAAAACACCTATGTAGACGCCTTGCCTAATGAGGTAAATACCCACACAAATAGAGTACATACTACTTTTAGCCAAGCGGTGGCTGCCACCGGAAGATTGAGTTCCAACAACCCGAATCTACAGAACATTCCTATCCGTACAAAACGTGGTAAGGAGGTACGTAAATCATTTATTGCTAAGGATAGTAATTACACTTTAGTTGCAGCGGATTATTCCCAAATAGAATTGCGTTTAATTGCTGCTATGAGTGGTGATGAAACTATGATAAAAGCTTTTAATGACGGTCATGATATTCATGCTGCTACGGCTGCGAAAGTGTTTGATGTAGCCCTAGAAGATGTAACCAGAACTCAGCGTAGTGATGCCAAGGCAGTCAACTTTGGAATCATCTATGGACAAGGAGCATTTACCCTAGCACAGCAATTAAATAAATCAAGAAAAGAAGCCAAAGAATTAATAGATAACTACTACGCTAACTTCTCTAAACTGAAAGAATATATAGCTGCACAAGTAGAACTAGCACGTGAAAACGGTTATGTAGAAACGGTTTTAGGACGTCGTCGTTATTTAAAAAATATCAATTCTCAAAACGCCATTGTACGTAGTGCTGATGAGCGAAATGCGGTGAATGCTCCCGTGCAAGGATCGGCAGCAGATATCATAAAAATTGCCATGATAAACATTCAACAACTCTTGAATGATGGTACTTATAAAACAAAAATGCTACTCCAAGTACATGATGAATTGGTATTTGATATGCACAATGACGAAATGGACGAATTAAAACCACTGATTAAAAACGCTATGGAATTGGCTTATAAAATGGCGGTTCCTTTAGATGTAGATTGTAGATATGGGGGAAGGACGCAATTGGTTGGAGGCACATTAACTAGTTGTTGGTTGTTGGTTGTTGGTTGTTGTGAGAATAACGAAAGTAGCGACCTAAGCAGAAAAACGATAGCTTTCCTTTATTATAAAATAGTATTTGCCTTATCGCATTCCTTTTTCCTAAGGATGTGATAAGGCATTCTTTTTTTCAATGATTTATTTCTTACAATTATATAGCTACAATAAAAACGTTGACATTGAAAAATAACCATATTTAAAACCGTTACAAACATACATTTACATCACCTCCCGCTAACACAGTGCACAACATGATATTTATCACGCGAAAAACAGCTAAAAACCACTAATATTGTGTTGTATATCCTGTTATGAATCATCCGATTGTATTTATAGCACGATACAAATTCATTTCCTCAAAATGGTACACATGATGACTTTTATACAAAAAACCAAATCAAGCTCCCTTTCAGTTTTATGGTTAATTTTCTTGTTTATTGGATTTTCTACTACAGCACAAACTCAATATAAAAAAGAAGGTCAAAATAAAACATTTGACACATCATCTAACATCAACTATGTATATGAATACATAACAGATTTAGAAATTACTGTAAGCCTAGATATTTTAACTATAAGAAACATTGACAACAACAACCTTTTTGGTTTTGATCAAGCCTCTACTATCCCCTCAAATTGGAATTTTAGAATAATAGAAAGTAAAAAAGGAGATTATGACATAATACCCCCAAACAAAATAAGATACAAAGAAACAAATGAAAACACTACGATAGAAGTACGAATAGAAATATACGACACTAACACAGAAGATGTAATATTTGGGCTGGACAGTGTTAAAATAGAATACCGTATTGTTGGAAAATTCACTACCGTTTCAGAAACCTCTAACTCATGTACAGCATCCTACAATATTGTAGTAAATGAACACACCGAAAACAAAATAAACTTATCAAAACCGTATACTGTAAAGGTATTACAAGACAATGTTTTATTAAGTGGCTACCCCTACAGCCAACCTTCAAACGAAATCAACCTAGACGGACTAGCTCCAGGAGATTACCGATTCGAAATCACAAATATTATCGGACAAAAGGTCACTGGTGTATTCACTATTCACGAGGCGTACAGTCCACGAGCATCTTTAACTTTTGCAGGACTTGAATGTTATGACGCTACCGAATCTATCGTAGATATTAAAATAGAAGGAGCTAAAGAACCATTAACATGGAGTGTTTCCTCAGTTATCTCAGGAGAAACGGTTGGAAACGATACCGAAACAGAATTTGACTCTGTAGGTTTATCCATAATAATCCCAAATCTCGACCTAGGAGAGTATGTATTTTCTTTTAATGATGGAAATGGGTGTGGAGACACACTAAACTTCAAAATAGTAAAACCTAGTGAAATCAGTCTAATACCAGAAGGATTAACAAATGTAAGCTGTCCACAAGGAGAGGATGGAACTTTAAAGTTTATCGTATCTGGTGGTTGGACAGAACCATTTGAAGGCAATATTTTCAATGAAGAATACTGGGGAGACGAGTATATTTTTGAACTATTTCGAGACACGCAATCATATACTCCAAAAACACCTCCTAACATTTACAAAAAATACAACAATGACACTCCTAAAAAAGTAATTGGCTGGTCTGCTGAATTCACAAATTTACCTTCAGGAACCTATGAGTTGCAAATCACTGAAAATGTAGCAACAAACCACTTAGACAACAACATTTCCTACTCCTGTTCAAAGCCCTTTGGAAGCTACACCATCACAGCACCCCAAACATTCGCATTTAACGAAGGTCAAGTAGCACCTTTATGTAATGGGGACTCTAATGGAAATATCTATATCAAACCAACAGGTGGCACACCTCCCTACAAAATTTCTTGGTACACTGGAAATTTCAATGATCAGCATAACCCCATTCTTTCTGATGTAACGCTTCATACGAATGAAGGAAGTATCAACTCAGATCAATTAGTTCAATTAAACGATTTAACAAAAGGAAAATATGCGGCCTACCTCGAGGACGCAAAAGGATGCGTTATCGGTTTAAACTTTAATCTTAATGAGCCTAAAGAATTAATAATCTCAGAAAACCATACTTCTATTTTATGTTTTGGTGATAGCACAGGAAGTGTTTCTATTAAAATAAATCAAAAATCCACATCAGCTTACACATATTCACTTACTGGAACTGACTATTTAGGCCAAAACATTAGTCCTATCACTGAAACCGCAACTGACTTATTGGAAGTAGCGTTCACCGGTCTAAAGGCAGGAACATATATAGCTACCGTGACAGATGCTAACAATTGCATAAAAGAAATAAATAATATCGTTTTACCTCAACCATCAGCAATTTTAGCAATAGGGACAGAAGTAGCAACACAAATTACCTGTTTTGACAATTCAGACGGTAGTATATCACCAACAGTAACAGGAGGAACCAAAGACTACACCTATAGCTGGACAAGTATAAATGGAGCTCCACTTTCATCCTTAAGCATTGACAATTTACCCCCTGACACTTATACACTAGAAGTAATTGACAGCAATTTGTGTAGCCTTACTAAAACATATACCATACACAAATTAGATCCACTTATTGCCACCTCAACAACAACTAACTACAATGGTTTTGAAGTAAGCAACGCCAATGCAGCCGATGGAGAAATCATTTTAAATATTTCTGGAGGAACAGTAAACTACAATTACCAATGGAGCACAACTAATGGAACAGGAATTATAGCTACGGACAAAGACCAATCAGGATTAACAGCAGGAACCTACACTGTTCTTGTAACTGACGCTAATGGCTGTACAACAACGGAAATAGTTACTTTAACAGCCCCTCTTGAATTAAAAATAGACCAAACAAAAAAGAACATATTGTGTTATGGTGAAGCAGCAGGAGAAATCCAAATAAGCATTGAACAAGCTTCTATTGCGGATTACACATATTCAATTTCCGGTGATTTAACCACTGGAATTCCATTCAGTAACTCCTTTACAACATCAGATCTTACTCATAATTTCAACAACTTGAAAGCAGGAACTTATACAATTAAAGTTACCGATGCCAATAATTATTCTAAGGAATCAATTGATTTTATTATTATAGAGCAGCCAACTATGGGCCTAACTATAGGTAATGAAATCCCTTCACAAATCAGTTGTTTTAATTCCTCAGACGGGTCAATATCACCTACAGTGACAGGAGGATCTGGGGATTACACTTATCAATGGACAAGTACCAATGGATACACATCATCTAACCTGACCATTAACAGCTTAGACCCTAGCTCCTATACAATCATCGTAACTGACGAAAACAACTGTACTACAACTAAAACATATAATATAGAGCAACCAGATGCGCTTACGATAACCGAAACAATAAGTAATTACAATAATTTTGGTGTGAGTTATGCCGCTGCAACCGACGGAGCAATTGCTTTAAATATTTCTGGAGGAACAAAAAACTACACCTACTTATGGACAACTCCTGATGGATCAGGAATTGTAGCAACAACTCAAAATCAAACAGGATTAACGGCAGGAACCTACACCGTTCTTGTAACAGACGCCAATGGCTGTTCAGAGACAGAAGATTATATACTAACAGCACCAAAAGAATTAAAAATAAGTCAAACAAAAACGGACATATTGTGTCATGGAGAAGCAACAGGAGAAATTCAAACAACAATTGAGCAATCGTCTGTTCCAGATTTTACCTATTTAATATACGGAACGCTAACTACTGGAGCCATATACAATGACTCTTTTACAACATCCGATTTGAATTATAGTTTTAAAAACTTAAAAGCTGGAACTTATAAAATAACCGTAACAGATGCGAATAATTATTTTAAGGAATTCAATGCAATTATTATTGAGCAACCAGCAACAGGATTAACTATAGGCAATGAAACCCCTATACAAATAAGTTGTTTTAATGAGTCTGACGGGGCAATATCTCCTACTGTGACAGGGGGAGAAGGATCGTATACCTACCGTTGGACAAGCACCAATGGGTTTACAGCATCCTCTTTAAATATTAATAATTTATCACCTGATATATATACAATAACAGTAACTGACGATAACGACTGTAGCGTCTTAAAAACTTACAATATTACGCAACCAAACGTACTAGTTCTTACCGGAACTAAATCTAATTATAATGGTTTCAATATAAGCAAGCCCGCAGCAAATGACGGAAAAATCACACTAGACATTAAAGGAGGAACAGGCAACTACACCTATTTATGGTCTATAGATAACGGAACAGGAATTGTAGTTACAGACAAAGACCAAACCGGATTAACAGCAGGAACCTACAATGTTGAGGTCACTGACGAAAATAACTGTACGGCAATTGAAACTTTTACACTAACAGCTCCACTAGAATTAAAAATTAACCATACTAAAACCGACGTACTGTGTTTTGGAAAAGACACAGGAGAAATTGAGACAACAATTGAGCAAGAATCCATCGCTCCTTATACCTATACCATTTTCGGAACTCTTGAAAAAGGTGGTAATTATAACACGTCAACTACCAAAACAAATACAACTCATACGTTCACAAATTTGTATGCAGGAGAATATAAAATTACTGTAACAGATGCGAATGGATCTTGGAAAGAAATCACTCCTATTATCATTAATCAACCAAGCACAGCTATAACAATCGGAAACGAAACAGCAACACAAATTACTTGTAACGGATTCGCTAATGGTGCCATTTCCCCTACAGTAACTGGAGGAGTTAAACCATATTTATATAATTGGACAAGTGTAAGTGGATTTACCGCTACAGATATAGACCTTGTTGATTTAACTCCTGATGAGTACACCTTGACAGTAACAGACAATAATGGCTGTACTAACGCAAAAACCTACATAATCACACAGCCCGATGCATTAGTCATAACAGAAACACTATCACTTTATAACGGATTTAACATCTCTTGTAACGGAGCAACGGATGGTACTATAGATATAGATATGAGCGGTGGGACTTTAAATTATAGCTACGAATGGTCTACAATTTCAGGATCTATAGTAAATACAACCGCTAAAAATCAACGTGATTTATCCGCTGGAGAATATCAAGTAACCGTTACAGATGACAACAACTGTGAGCTCACAAAAACGATTATATTAAAAGAACCTGAAGTATTAAATATTAAAGAAACCCATACAAATAACATTTGTTTTGGTGATGCAAAAGGAACCATTAATATACAAGTAACTCAGGAATCAGTAGCAGATTATATATGTGAAATCACTGGAACAGATTTTAATGGACTCGCTTATACCAATACGCAAACACTTATAAACGGCTCATATACTTTTAACTCTTTAGCTGCAGGGACCTATTCATTAGTGGTTAGCGACGCCAATTCTTGCTCCGAAAGCGCACAAAACATAGAAATTACGCAACCTAATACTGCCTTTATAATTGAAAGTTTTGACCTAACTAATGTAGACTGTCATGGAAATGACAATGGGTCTATTGAACTTACGGTTACAGGAGGAACACCTAATTACACATACACCTGGTCAGGACCTAACAGTTTTACAGCCATCAGTAAAAACATTTACACATTAACTCCAGGAGACTATAGTGTTACCATCTTAGACGATTCAAAGATTTGCGAAATCCAAGAAACATTTACAATTACAGCACCCGAAGCAATTAATATCACAGGAAACATTTCCAACTACAACGGGTTTGGATTAAGTTCGTACGAATCTATGGATGGTTCTATTAATGTATCCATTACTGGAGGAGTAGAAAACTACCTCTTAAATTGGTCTAGCGATGATGGCATGGGATTAGACCCAACATCAGAAGATCAAACAGGGCTTACCGCAGGAACATATGTTTTATTAGTTACAGATAAAAACAATTGTACAGAAGAAATTACCTTCGAAATCACCCAACCAAAACCTTTATTAATAAGTACAACAATAGAAAACATAGCTTGTTTTGGAGACAATAATGGTAGAATTTATGTAAATATCGATCAAGAATCTGTAGCCGATTATTCCTTTACAATTTCTGGAACAGATTATCTAGGAAACAACTATACAAACTCACTAACACAACAAAACACAAGTTACACCTTTGACAACTTATTTGCAGGAACCTACAAAATCCTAGTTCAAGATGCCAATGCTTCCTCAAAAACAATTGAAAACTTAGAGATTTCACAACCTTCAAAAGCATTAAATATTACGAATGAAATTTTACAAAATATTTCATGTAATGGATCTGACAATGGATCTATAGACATTGAGGTTGATGGAGGAACCCCTAATTACACCTACAGTTGGACTGGGCCCAATGGATTCACATCAAAAACACAGGATATTTCTTCTCTATCACCCGGAAACTATCACTTGTTATTAATGGACAAAACCGATACCTGTAAACTAGAAAAATCGTTTACAATTACAGAACCAAATGAATTAATTGCCGTTGGAGAAATCTCTAACTATAATGGTTTTGGGGTTAAATGTAATGCTGGAAACGACGGATCTATTAAACTTACCATAAATGGTGGGACTGAAAAATACACCTATGATTGGACAACATTAGATGGATCAGGGATCATTCAACACGACAAAAATCAAGAGCACTTAACGGCAGGAACCTATAATGTGACAATTACGGACAATCAAGGATGTGTAGTGGACAACACATTCATAATTACCGAACCAATTGCGCTTACTATAACAGAGCAACATACAAACGTAGCTTGTTTTGGCTATGCTGAGGGATCAATAGCCATAAGCTTATCTCCTTCCATCGCATCTTTTACGTATACACTAACAGGAGTTGATTACCAAGGAACCCCGTACCAAGAAGTTCAAATTTTAAACGATATAACACATACATTTAAGAATTTAAAAGCAGGAGATTATACAGTACAGGTTCAAGACGCCAACGGTTGTGGAGGAACAATCACTAGCATTCAAATTAGCCAACCATTAGAGCCTATTATTCTCAGCCCTATTCTTAGCAATTATAACGGTATCGAAATTAGTTGTAATGGAGCAAATGACGGAAAAATAGCAATTGACATTTCTGGAGGTAGCACTTTCGCAACTATAGAAAAGTACATTGTGAAATGGACAGGACCTAATAATTTCTCCTCTACTAACAAAACAATTGAAAATCTAGCACCTGGAACGTACACTCTTCAAATAACAGACGCACTTAACTGTGAATTCATTCAAGTATTTGAAATAAGAGAACCAGAAGAAATTAATATCAAGACAACTGAGTTAATAATGATTTCTTGTTACGGGAATAATGACGGTCAAATTTCTATTTCCACAGAAGGAGGAACAGGGACTCACCAATACCAATGGACAAAAGAAGGTGCTCCTTTCAGCATCACTAAAGATATTTCAAATTTGGAACCCGCTATTTATTCCGTCACCATTTCTGATAGCAACAACTGCTTTATTACAAAAGATTTTGAAATTACAGAACCCGAATTAATGCAATTAAACGCCTTAAATACTGTCGATGTTTTATGCCATGGGGATGCTACTGGATCTATAAACATAGAAATAATTGGAGGTACAAAAATGACATCCCCTACGGGTGTTTTAAACTACAATTACGCATGG
>Ga0209292_1002378_pt1 | contig 21670 bp, 17 predicted proteins | sample GOMGulsemesocosm_2_FD_184634 | JGI IMG/M metagenome (GOLD analysis project Ga0209292, IMG submission 184634) | Methane-oxidizing microbial communities from mesocosms in the Gulf of Mexico - GOM9C Gulf of Mexico (SPAdes) (version 2) | ecosystem: Environmental > Aquatic > Marine > Cold seeps... | reverse complement strand
TCCGATGAAAAGTGAAGCTGTGGTTTGCCATATTCGCCAAGCAAATTCAGGTGAAGTTTGTCTTGAAAATACTCATCCATTTATAAGGCAAATGTGGGGCCGAAACTGGACTTATGCACATAATGGACAGTTGAAGGACTTCGAGAATGAGTTACCGATACAATTTCATTTACCGATTGGAACAACAGATAGCGAACATGCTTTTTGTTGGATACTTGATCAATTACATCTTAAGTTTGGCGCAAAGCAGGTCGAGGCGAAAGTTCTATTTAGCTATATTGCTTCACTTGCGCGTGAAATTGATAAGTTAGGTGTTGGCAATATTATTATTACCGATGGTGAATATCTATTTGCTTACTGCTCTAATAACTTACATTGGATAACTCGCCGTGCGCCATTTGGTCAGGCAAGTTTAATCGATGCAGAAATGGCGGTAGATTTTCAAAAAGAAACCACCAGTAATGATGTGGTAACAGTGATTGCGACAAAGCCGTTAACAAATGATGAAACTTGGCATAAAATGACAACAGGGCAATGGCAATTGTTTCGTTTAGGTGAGTTAGTGGCTGGAGAATTGATTATGTAGTCCAAATTCAATAGCGGTAAACATAGCTAAAAAAATCAGTTCCTAGTTAAATTTCGACTGAAAAACTCCATGCAATAAAACGACTGATTTTTTGTCCTTGCGCCATATCAACTACTTGTATATGGCGAGCATGTGCTTTTTTTAAACTTAGTGTTAATTTAGATAGATGTTCTTTTTTTGATACCAAACAAGTAAACCAGAGTACTTGCTGTTGATATATTTTACTTTCTTTAATCATCTTATCAATAAAAGCTAACTCCCCACCAGGACACCAAAGTTCAGCTTTTTGTCCACCAAAGTTGAGAGTCTTCTCTGATTTTAGCGTAGCGGAATTTTTTTTATTGAGGTTTTTCCATTTTCTTACTGTGCCCTGGCTAGCTTCAGCTAAAGATTTATGAAATGGAGGGTTACACAAGGTTAAATGGTAAAACTCACCTTCTTCAATTATCCCTTTAAAGATATATTCACTGTTTTGCTGTAGTCGACAGCTAATATGTTTAGTTAGTCTTTTATCTGCAGCAATTATCTGCTTTGCTACTTTTATTGATATAGGGTCAATATCAGTAGCGACAAAATGCCAATCATATTCTCTTTGCCCTAATATAGGATAGATGCAACTTGCTCCTGTACCTATATCAAGAATATTCATGGCTTTTTTTCTAGGAGCATACTCCTTAACTGTCTGGGTCAATAAATCATTTAAGTGATGTATATAATCAACTCTTCCAGGGATGGGAGGGCATAAGAAGCCATCAGGTATGTTCCAGAAATTGATTTTATAGTTACTTTTCAATAATGCGAAGTTTAGTTCTTTCACAGCTAAAGGATTAGCAAAATCAATAGTATCTTGATTATTATATTTATTTTTTATAATAAATTTAGATATTGCAGGGTGAGCCTTAACTAGGGTAGTGAAGTTATAACCTTGTTTATGTCTATTATTTTTATGCAAAGCAGCGCCATTTATTGTGAAAGATAATTGGGATTAGGGTTAATAACTAACTAGTAGGCTTTTGGCCAACTTTAAAAAGACCATTGCTGGTAAACTGAACAACTTGTTGGCGTTTTTTACCTAACAGAATAGGGCCATCATCCATAAATAAGAAATTTTTCCAGCAGCGTTGAAATACAACCCAACTTGTTTCAATCACGTTGTCCCGTGAGCTGCAGTAGTAAACAACAGTGTTTTGATCCCAGTCTAAGTGATTTTCAATCAGCACGGGAAGTTGTTTTTCGTCACTATCCCAAATTCCTTCCCACTTAGCTTGATCTGACCAATTATTGTTATCGGCAGGCCAATCACCTTTTTTGAAAAAGTCAGGATGATCAGCTTGACGGGAAATAAAGGTATCCCACAAGATATTGGCACGCTCAGTACTCATAGGTTTGATTTTAACTAAATCAGCATCCGTAATTGGTAAACTTTTATGCTTGAAAATCCAAGCGTTTTTTAAACTCTCTAGTGGCAGATAATTCATTAAAATGGCTCTAAAAGGGAAACAGGGTGATTATACCCAGCATCATACAAATAAAAAAGTGTTAGCTATTGAAAGTCACCGATTAAAGCGTATGAGAGTAAATACTATCCTTTAATTCTCGGTGTTAGGTTTTTTATCATTTGCTAACTGCTCAATGCCTGATGCAGTTGCTGTTAACTTCTTAGCAATTCTATAAGCATCAAAAGCAGCTAAACTCCAGATTAATAGTAGAAAGTAACCGACCATTGTTTGTTGCTGACTTCCTAATACTCCATGTTCTTCAAGCGCCTGAGTAATTGCTGATACCTCTAACGGTATCTCTCCGCGTATCAAGCTATCGATAACTAGCTGACTCTTATTAACTACCTCATTAATAAAACTGAGTAAAAGATAAGAAAAGCTTGTTATAAACGCTAGTGCAATGACATATTTTTTTAATAATAAATGTCCCACACCTGGAAAAACGAGCATTGATAATAAGATTACTTTAGTTGTATTTTTCAATTTATTACCGCTACGGTAGATATTTAGTTAGCTGTTATCTTATCGTGATAAGTCAAGGTAGGCTAATAAAATTGTTCAATGTTAACAGTGTTAACGCAGGTATACTCCATTAGGATTAAATACCTGCGACGGAAATCAAACAATTGTTCTAATTGAAATATATAGGTATACTGAACATCCATGAAAAGGATCATCTTAAGCACAAGTTTTATTTTAATTAACTCAGATGGTTACGTTGTTGCTGGAAGGCACTGATATAAGGCCTGCTAGCGTAGAAATAGATTGGATATTAATTTAATATAAAGATGTTAAATTAAAGTAACATGAAATTAACGCTTGTTTAATTTATGTTCAAATGATATTAATAACTAAAATAAAAAGAAAGGAGCGATTATGCCACAAGCAGCAGTTCGCCAATATGAGGAAGATGAACATTTGCCAACAGCAGAAGTTGATCAACAGGTAGTATCAAAAGTGGAACTAGAAGACACTGTAACTGTGGATTCTTCAATCGCTGAAGAGAAACAAGAGGAAGAGTATTACCACTATACAGTTGATACTAAGGATCCTGATCCTTGGTTGGTCTTGCATAAGACCAAACTTATTGCATTGGTAATCATCGCTTCTATTGCTGTAGTCGGCGCTATCCTTTATAAAGACCTTCAGCTGAACGAACAAACAAAAGCTATTGTTGCGGCTCCTGAAATAAATGATTTTTACTATGTCGATTTTCGAGTCATAAAAGATAATCTTCGTCCCGCTGAAAAATTTAGAATGGCGAAAGTAAAAGATATTACCGGTGATGTGGTAACGATTAACTTTAGCAGCTATTTTTACCTACAAGAGCATGAATTGAATGAAGCCATTCGTTATGCACAGTTAAGGTTTGAGAAGTTCTTCCAAGAAAAACGCCATAATTACACATTATCCGAACTTTCAGCCATGGTTGAGTCGGGTGCAATCGTGTTAGCACGTCGTCCTAAAGGTAATATGCTTGATGGCAATGTAGTGGTACCAGATTCTCACTTTGAATCTAGCTCTGTCTTTATTCCTGGAAAAAAAGAAAACTTTGCTGGTTTAGAATATTTAAAGTTTGCTAAAGACGCAAACAAAGCTGGTTTAGCTCTAGAGAAATTTGAAGAGTCAGCTGATTTAGGTTTTGCTAAGGGACAAGTAAATCTTGCCCAAATGTACCTTAATGGTACCGCAATTGAGAAAGATTTATATGAATCACTTGCCTGGCTTAAAGAAGCTTCATTACAAGCTTATGAGCCTGCAATCTTAAAATATGCAATTGTTTGTCAGCAAGTTGAAAGCTGTACTATTGCTGATTTTTACCAAGACTTGGTAAAGGCGGGTGTAAATATTGAATTTACTAAGCAAGCAGATGTAAGAGCTACAACTAAAGCATTTGAAAGGGCTTTAGAAGACGCAAAAAAATAGTATTTTTAAATATTAAATAAAAGGCCTACATTGTTAGGTCTTTTTTTATGCCTGAAGATAACAATAACTTATAGGTTCAGGCGCAATTAATCAGTATAAGAATGTTATGGATGAGAAAAATTTGAAGCTTTAAAAGCAATGCATTAAGTAGGGTAACACTTATGAAGGATAATACTCTTGATATTTCTAAGACGCTACACCCTTTGGTGTACTTAGGAAAATCGGTAACATAGGATATAATACCGATTTCATTAAATTATTACCCAGGTTTGCTTATTAAAATTTTCCAAGGCAACGTTACTCTCAATCACATAAAGAAGGTGCTCCATTGTCCACCTCGCTTGATTAATTTTCCCCGCACATAACAAAATCACCAACCTAATTGAATTACTACAAGCCTTTGCACTCGATCTTTTCAAGGGCATGTAACACTATGCGCACTAAAAAGTATGTTCTATGTAGAGTAGCTATGAATCTCTGATTGTTCTACTATCGCCCATAGAGTGCTATATAGACGTTGTAATAAGAATGAGAACTATAAGTATAAACTATACTACTTTTCAAATATACGGCTAAAAGGGGGCAATGAATCAAGTAATTGTTTGCCATAACGCTTAGTTACTACTCGTTTATCCAATAAGGTAATAATCCCTTTATCCATTTCATTTCGTAGTAATCGTCCACATGCCTGTACTAGCTTTTTCGAGGTGTCTGGAACAGACAACGTCATGAAGGGATTGCCACCTTTTGCTGTAACATACTCGGCTTGTGCTTGATCTACAGGTGAAGTAGGAACAGAAAATGGCAGTTTGGTAATAATCAAATTGTTAAGGTAATTTCCCGGTAAATCAAGACCCTCAGAAAAGCTCTGTGTGCCAAAGATAATACTTTCCTTTTTGTCATCACAACGTTTTTTATGTTGTTCAATGATTTGTTGACGAGAGAGCTCACCTTGAACCATTATCTCTAGTTTGTATGTGTCTCTTAATGCCTGTGCGACTTTATTCATTTGCCAATAAGAGGAAAATAGCACCAAGCTGGCATTCCCTTGTTCAAGGTATTTAGGTAACTTAGTAATAACTTCATCAGTAAACTCAGTAGCACTAGCTTCATGAGCCATTTTGGCTATTACCAGTTGAGCATTATTTTGATAATCAAAGGGGGAGTCTACTTGTTGGTATTGGCTACCATCATTGCCTTTTAAACCAACTTGAAAACGGAAATGATCAAATGAGTTTAAAGCACGTAAAGTTGCAGAGCACAACACTGCACCTTCACATTGACTCCACAACATGTTTTCGAGAGTAAAACCTACCTCAATAGGGGAAGCACTTAACAGATAGTCTTGACGTTTACTGGTTAGTTTCTCTAACCAACGAGCCATAGGTGCTCCTTTGTCACTATCTGTCTTCGCGTACATAAACCAAAGTGCTTGTAAATTTTCTAAACGTTGCAACATAAAGCCAGCTTCGGCAAGCAATGGTTCGGCTACATACATTTGTGTATCTCCATCTTTCACCGCTTCAATCAGTCCGTTGTAGAGTTTATTTAAATGTGAGACTGACTTCTTACTTAAGCTTTGTAAATCTTCGGCCCATGTCTTTAATGTTTGCGGAATAATGCCATTTTCAAAACGATGTACCTGTTCATCACTTTTAGATTTATTACTGTAGCTATTATTTGAAGATGATGACTCATTTTCTATAAAATAGGCATTGGCATTTGTTTCAATAAAATTGAGAACCTTCTGCATTTCCATCAGCAACTCTTGCGCGTCATCACTCAATTTTAATGCGGGCGAAATGGCATTTTTTGACTTAATTAACTTAGCCATTTTGTCACCCGTCTCTCTGAGTTTTGTTAGCCAATCAATTGAACCTTTTAGCGTTATGCTAGCACTTGAGAAATCACGGGCTACTTTAGGAAGGTGATGTGCTTCGTCAATGATATAAAACGTATCTTCTGGTGATGAAAGTATCCTACCACCACCTAACTCTAAATCGGCTAATAACAAACTATGGTTTATCACTAATACATGTGCCTGATCCATCGTTTCTCGCGCTTTATGAAATGGACAATGAGTATGTTCAGATAGGTTTTTCAAGCAGCTATGTTTATCGCTTTGTACTTGTTGCCAAATATGTTGAGGTAAATGGGTTTCCCAAGAGTCAATATCCCCAAGCCAACTACCATCAAGTAATGCTTTATGCATAGCGTTTAATGTTCGCACATCCCTTGCGTCTGGCTTTTCTGCGAAGGTAAAGCCAACTTGAGTTGGTTCACTGCCTGAACTTGTTGTTACTGCTTGTGTTAATTTTTGACGGCAAACGTAGCGCTGTCTACCTTTTACCAGAGTAAAGTTAAAGTCTATTCCAGCATGTTTTTTTAAAAAGGGTAGATCCTTATCAACTAATTGCTCTTGTAAAGCGACGGTGGCGGTAGAAATACAAACTTTTTTATCTAGAGAAAGAGCAAGAGGAATAGCCCCTAAGCTATAGGCCAGTGATTTACCAGTACCGGTACCGGCTTCAATGGTAATAATTTTCCTGTCTTTGCTATATTCGCCGGCTAACGTTTTCGCAATTTCGGCAATTAGCAGTGTTTGCTGCTTCCTAGGATTAAAGTGCGTCAAATTCTCACCGATAGCCTTATAAGCTTGGCGAATTACTTTTTTTAACTTATCAGATAACATTGTTGTTGGTTTCCAAAAAACAGGAGATCGGTTACACTGCTGTATATATTAACAGGTTTAAGCTTTCACATGAAAAAAAGTAAGAATAAATGGCAACTTTTAATTCAATGGACATAGATAGTGGTTTTTTACTTACCAGACAAGTGCAAGATAAACCAAACGGTTTACAAATCACTCTTTGGCTGAAAAGCTCTTCAGGTCCCGTTAAATTGCAAATAGAGAATGAATTAGCAGTTTTTTTTGTTGAGCAACATCAGTTAGACCTTGCCATAAATCTATTGAGGCATCAGAGCATACCCGTAGAAAAATTTCAGTTGTTGTCATTAAAAACGTTTGCGCAGAAAAATGTTGCAGGTTTGTATTTTACAAACTTGCGTAGCTTTTACCGTGCTCGAGAGATCTTAAAAAGCCAGAAAATAAAATGTTATGAAGATGATATTCGCCCGGACGATCGTTTTTTGATGGAGCGATATATCACTGCTGATATTGATTTTGCTGGGAATTATACTGTAATCAATCAACAATCCTCAGGTTATCAAGTAGCTAAACAGGCTAAATGTAAACGGAATTCGCTACCCGGTGCAATCCAGCTGACAATGTTATCGATTGATATAGAGTGCTCAATGGAAGGAGAGCTCTATTCCATTGGTCTCTATGGCAATAATAACAATGAGGAATTTAAGCGGGTATTAATGATCGGTGACGCTCAACATGATACTCACAGTTACATTCATTGGCAAAGGGATGAAAAGCAATTATTAAGTGCTTTTATTAAGGAGGTTATGTTATTTGATGCGGATATATTCATTGGCTGGAATGTTATCAATTTTGACTTTTCTCTACTACAAAAACGCTGTGACTTATTGGGTATTAAGTTTGCCATAGGACGAGACGGTAGTGCGCCTTATTGGCGTAAAAATGCCAATAACAATGACCAAAACTTTATTGAGATTGCAGGACGAGTTGTACTCGATGGTATTGATTTATTAAAAACAGCTACTTACAGCTTCCCCAGTTTTTCATTGGATAACGTCGCTCATACTTTACTTGGTATTGGGAAAAAGGTTAGTGATGTTGAAAATAGGGTAAAGGAAATTACGGATAACTTTACTCATAACAAATCAGCACTTGCCGCTTACAACCTTGAAGATTGCCGTTTAGTCTGGCTTATTTTCGATAAAACTCAGCTTCTGGCTTTTGCGCAACTTCGTGCACAACTCACTGGATTATCGATTGATAGAGTAGGTGGCTCTGTTGCAGCTTTTACCAATCTCTATCTACCCAAGTTACACCGTAGTGGTTACATAGCGCCCAATATGGGGGATGGAGAATCAGATTTAGTTTCCCCTGGAGGTTATGTTATGGACTCTATTCCTGGCTTATATAGCAATGTATTGGTTTTAGATTTTAAATCTTTGTATCCAAGCATTATTCGTACTTTTAAAATTGACCCTATGGGGCTAATCGAAGGATTAAAAACGGTAAATGATCTTCAAATAAGTGCAGTAAATGAAAACGTTGAAAAGCAGATTGATGATGCTAGCTTGAATATGGTCATTCAGGGGTTTGATGGCGCTTATTTTTCACGAGAGCAACATTTTTTACCTGAGATTATTGAATTACTATGGTCTGAGCGAGATAAAGCAAAGCAGCAAAATAATGCTGCTTTATCACAAGCCATAAAAATTATTATGAATAGTTTTTATGGCGTTTTAGGATCAACAGGCTGCCGGTTTTTTGATCCACGTTTATCGGGCTCCATCACTAAGCGCAGTCATGAGATTTTGAAGAAGACAGGGGCTTGGATCGAAGATAGGGGCTACCAAGTCATTTATGGTGATACTGATTCTATTTTTGTTTCTATTGGTAGTGATAAGTCTAACCAGCAAGCGAAGGAAATAGGCATTGAATTGCAGGGTATTGTTAACAACAAATGGCAACAAACCTTATTACACGATTTCAATATTAGTAGCCAATTAGATATTGAATTTGAGACACACTTTAGCAAGTTCCTTATGCCTACAATTCGCGGCTATCAACTCGCGGGTGAGAAAAAGAAGATCGGCACTAAAAAGCGCTATGCGGGGCTTGTTAATGGCAAGCTAATTTTCAAAGGCTTAGAAACAGTGAGAAGTGATTGGACTGAGCTGAGTAAAGACTTTCAGCAAGAGTTATATAGGATGATATTTAACAATGAATCTGTTAATGATTACATTATAAAAGTTGTAGACGAATTGAGGCAAGGCCTCTATGACGATAAGTTAATTTATCAGAAAAAAATCAGACGAAAGTTAAAAGATTACGTCAATACACCACCTCATATTAAAGCGGCACTAATCGCAAATGATGAGCTAAGAAAAAGAGGTGTAGAAAAGCGATACGGACATAGAAAAACAATACAATACGTTATAACTATTGATGGGGTTCAACCATTAGAGTTTAATGGTAGTAAGCTTGATTATGATTTTTATGTGGAAAAGCAACTTAAACCAATTGCGGATGATATTCTTCCTTTTATTCAAAGCGATTTTGAGTCTATTGCTGGCAATCAAATGGGACTCTTTTAGCTGAAATGAAAGGGCCAATGTTAGCCCTTTATTAACACAATGCTTTATCTTACGGATTTAACATTTATGTTTAGTGTTTGTTTTTATAAGGCTACGGAATCCGAGCCCTAATACAACTAAAGCAAGTAGTGCTGCGGTATTTGGCTCAGGTATTTTAATAGGTCTAGTTTCTATCGGTTGAATTCGCACATCGCCATTATTATTTTTTACATAACGGACAAGGTCTTCTTTTTTACAGCTCCAAGTATCACGGCAATCGCCAAAATCTCTTCTATTTATATTCACATCATTTACGGTAATTTCACTCTTGCCTGTGAAATTGGCGATGGGTACCCCTGCGCCGTTTATTACAGCTTGATCATAAGCCGATATTTCAACTGCATCTGCGGTTGAAATAACTAAAGCTAAACTAAAACAGAATAGTAATTTATTCATTTGTCTCTCCAATAATTAATTGAAGGCTAGGTTATATTAATAAGTAAATAACGGCTGTTCAATCAGCGCCAAACTATATGCATAGTGCGCCAACACAACCAAACCTCTGCTTAGATATTCATTATTGTACTTATTTATTTTAAATGAGAATAACAAAGCCTAGTAACCTAGGTTGATTCAGGTTATAAATACTCCATACCTATTTTAGATGGCTAGATAGCTGAAAAGGATTGCAGCACGTTAAGCGCAGTCCTCTATTGAGAACTAATATGAAACAAGATACTAAGATTGTAAATGCAGGGCGTAGTGCTAAGTGGACCAATGGAGTAGTTAATCCGGCGGTTACTCGAGCTTCCACTGTGGTATTTAATACCGTAGCCGAAATGAATAAAGCCGTTGCCAATCGTCATAATCAAACAATGGTTTATGGTCGTCGTGGCACGACGACATCTTTTGCTTTTAGTGATGCTATGACTGAATTAGAGGGCGGTGCTGGTTGTGCACTATACCCATCGGGTACCGCAGCAATCACTAATGCTATTTTAGCTTTTGTGCAGCAAGGCGACCATATATTAATGGTTGATACTGCTTATGAACCTACACGTGACTATTGCGATAAAATATTAGCTAAAATGGGGGTAAGTACTACGTATTATGATCCATTGTTAGGTGCTGATATTGAAGGGTTAATTCAAGAAAACACTCGTCTTGTTTTTCTTGAGTCACCAGGCTCTATTACGATGGAAGTACAGGATGTTCCGACTATTAGCGCGATAGCACATAAACATGACTGTATTGTGATGCTTGATAATACCTGGGGTGCGGGTATTAACTTTAAGCCTTTTGACTATGGTGTTGATGTTAGCGTTCAAGCGGCAACTAAATATATTGTTGGCCATTCTGATGTGATGCTAGGAACAGCAACAGCGGTAGAAAAATATTGGCCTCAGTTACGTGATTACAGTTATTTAATGGGGCAGTGTACTTCTCCAGATGACCTATATCTGGCTTTACGCGGTATTCGTACACTTGGCGTGAGATTAAAGCAGCATCAGCAAAGTGCAATGAAAGTCGCGCAGTGGTTACAGAGTCGTCCAGAAGTGGCTAAAATTCTACATCCCGCTTTTGAGTCTTGTCCGGGTCATGAGTTTTTCAAACGTGACTTTGAAGGGGCTAACGGTTTATTTTCTTTTGTACTAAATTGTGGTGATAAAGTAGCATTAACCGCTTTTCTTGATGGTTTACATCACTTTAAGATGGGGTATTCTTGGGGTGGTTTTGAAAGTTTAATTTTAGGTATTACTAATGTAAATGCGATTAGAAGTGCCACTACCTTTGATTGTGAGTTTCCTTTAATTCGCCTTCATATTGGTTTAGAAGATGTAGATGACTTAATTGCTGACCTTGAAAGTGGCTTTGAACGTTTCAATCAAGTACTGGCCAACAGCTAGCACGTTTGCCCGTATTGTTTCTAACAAATACAGTAAGCCCGAACTCGTTGTTGCTTACTGTATTTACTAATTTAAGTATATTATTGTTGATTAAATATCTGTAGAAGCTAATTTTACAACATAAAACAAACAATCACTTATCGCTGTCTTTTTGTTAGTAGTGGCTTTAAATAAACGTAAATTATGCCTGCACACCAATTGGTTATCTCGTGCGTAGAAATACTCATCTAAAACATCTTTATTGCTTTTATCAATTAATTGTAAGTTATCTAATCCATTACCGTCGATCCAACCAATCATTTCATCCTGATGAGCACTACCAAAATTGAAACACTCAATATTATCTTTAAGCGTGACACCACTGTAGCCTTCGTCATGTTGAGCGTAAGACAGATTAACTTCTGATTTTAGCTGTAAACGTAGTGGTCGATAGATAACCTCGACAGGTTTTTCTTGGTGGATATAACCAATATTTTCACAGCGTGCTACTTGGCTGATACCTGAAAAGGCAATTTCGTGTGCCTGCTCATCTTGGCAGCCACCACATTCAATCGTTATAAAAGGGCAATTGAAGCTCTGCTCCATTATTGATCCCATACTTAAATCAGATAAAATGAGTGTTTGACAAAATAAGGAGGCCAACGACAATGTTTCTGTTGTTACAACGGAACTAACCGCAAACGTCGGTCCTGAGCTTGATGAGTTATGAAGGTCGATCACCATTTCAGGGGATACTTCTCTAATGGCTTGTTCAATTAGCGCAGCACGTTGGCAATAGCCTTTTTGTTCATCATGGCACTCAAAAGAGCAATTCTTCCCAAAGCAGCGATTAATATCCACACCACCACTTATAAAGCGTTGACTAAATAATGGTCGAGTGCTGGCTGCTTCTATTGAGCAAATGATAAAACGTAAATTGGTTGTGGGTTTTCCTTCCGATAAAACTTCGGTTAAATAGCGATGTAGTGCGATTAATCCAGAAGGTTCGTTACCGTGAAGTAGGGTGGTAAATACTCGACACTTATCAGGATTAGCTCCGGAAATATCAATAACGGTTGGCCCTGTCATCGAAAGTAGAAATTGTTCATAATCTGCATGCAAATCTTGCCATGTGGGATCAGTTAAATAATTGATTTCGCTAAAATCGATATCCATAATATTGCCTAAGTTATTTTTGTTTGATGAATATATCCTTATATTCATCAAGCATGTCACAGTTGCTGCAACCTGAGTGTTGATTAAGGTCAATAAATTGTAGTAAAGGGATGATTTATATTTTATTAGCGGTAAACTATTAATATATTGTTAAAAACTATCAAGAGAGATTCTTATGAGTGAAGAAACCATTTTTTCTAAAATAATCCGTCAAGAAATTCCTGCACCATTATTATATCAAGATGACTTAGTCTCTGCTTTTAGAGATATTTCGCCTCGTGTAGCAAGCCATATATTAATTGTTCCAAACAAACACATCGCTACGGTTAATGATATTACCAATGAAGATGAGCTTACAATGGGTCGAATGATAACGGTGGCTAAAAAATTGGCAAAGGAAGAGGGCATTGATGAAAGCGGCTATCGCTTGATCATTAATTGTAATGATGATGGCGGGCAAGAAGTTTATCATATTCACATGCATTTATTAGGTGGCCAACGACTAGGACCTATGTTATCAGTGTAGATCTATTAAACCACTCATCGAGCACTCTATTTGATACCTAATTACAGATAATCCTATAAGTATGCGATAAGCCGCCAGATTACTAAGTTCAAAAGCAATGAAATCATTCATTTATTAACGCATACTTTAGTTAGACTCCATTAGATGGTTAATTTTGTGAACTGGAAAGAATTACTAGAAAATAGAAATCGCTTATTTTGGTTAGCGCATACCGCAGGTTGGTTTGGTTTTGCTTTTGTGCATTACCTCGGCTCTTTGCAGCATGACCTGCGTGATATTTTTGTGGTGATTATCTTTCTTAATGCTTATGCCGGATGGTTATTTACCGCACCGTTACGTTACATATATCGTAAAGCTTGGAATTTCCCACCGCTAAAAATAGCCCTGGTGGTTATTTTATCATCGTACTTTACTGGGGTACTCTGGCAAATAGTTAAAAATATCAACTACTGGGAAATATATAAACACGGCTATGAGCCAAAGTTTTGGTATATGTATACCCAATCAAGCCTAAGCTCTTTTTATATTATTCTAAGTTGGAGTGGGCTTTATTTTGGTAGTAAATACTATCAAATGCTGCAAATTGAAAAACAAAACGTCTTAAAAGCAAATGCAGTCGCTCACCAGGCGCAACTAAAAATGTTACGTTACCAGCTTAATCCACACTTTCTATTCAATACACTTAATGCAATTTCAACATTAATCTTAGTAGAAGAAAATAAAACAGCTAACTCTATGGTTACTAAGCTAAGTGAGTTTTTGCGTTACTCATTAGACAAAGACCCCATGAAAAAGGTTAGTCTGCAGACTGAAATACAAGCATTGCAATTATATTTGGCCATTGAACAGGTACGTTTTGAAGATAGGCTGCAACTTGATTTTCAAATTAGTGATGACTGTCAACAAGCTTTAGTGCCTAGCATGATATTACAACCATTGGCTGAGAATGCGATTAAACATGCCATTGCTGTACAAGAGCAGGGTGGTAGCATCACTATTTCGGTAAAACGCTTTGCCGATGACTTGTTAATAGAGCTTGCTGATAACGGCCCTGGTGCAGATATTATTGATGGAAACCTACACCGCGAAAGTGGTGTTGGTTTGGTCAATACCCGTGAACGTTTACAAGCGTTATATATTGAAAAATTTTCATTAGTTGTCTCCCATAATCAACCCTCTGGTGTTAAAGTAAACTTACGCTTGCCTTTTCAGCTAAGCTAACGTTTAAATTGAAGTAAAATCTCTTCAGCAATATTATTGTATTGCTGTTGTCTGGATCCAATAAATTAGGAATTTTTTATGTCGCTATCGACCATAATTGTTGATGATGAACCTCTTGCCCGTAAAGGTTTGGCAATACGTTTGAAGGCACATGATGATATTAACGTTATTGAGCAATGTTCAAATGGTAGAGAAGCACTAGAAGCGATTCGTGCGTATTCTGTAGATCTAATGTTTCTTGATATTCAGATGCCAGGACTGAACGGCTTTGAGGTACTCGAAGCTATTATTGAACAAGGCTTAACAATGCCTGTAGTCGTATTTGTTACTGCATTTGATCAATATGCGCTAAAAGCATTTGAGGTTCATGCACTTGATTACCTCTTGAAACCGGCCGATGAAGAAAGGCTTTCGCAAACCATTGAAAAAATTCAACACTATCTAAAAAGCAGTACCGATGCCGCGCATAAATCTAAATTAGTGCGCTTAGTGAGTGATGTTACAGGGAATGACTACCAAAAAATATTATCAGAATTAGAAAATAATCAAGAGCTGAGTACCTCTAGCTATTCTGATGTCTTAGCTATTAAAGATGCAGGTGAAGTTAACCGAGTACCAGTAAAAGATATTCTGTGGATTGATGCTGCTGGTGATTACATGTGTGTTCACACATTAGCCGATAAACAAAGTACCAGCCCAGAGAACACCTACATCCTCAGAAAAACGATGAAAGAATTAGAGGCCTGCCTAGATCCAAAGCAGTTTATTCGTAATCATAGGTCGACCATAGTGAATAAACACGTGATCGATAAGTTTTGTAGTCAAGTTAATGGTGAATACTTTTTAGTACTTAAAAACGGAAAAGAGCTTAAAGTGAGCCGAAGCTACAAAGACAAAGTAAAACAAGCTGTTAATAGTTAGTTTGATCGTAATGTTGTCATCAAAAAGTTAATGAAAAAAAAGCCAGAGGTTGAAAACTTCTGGCTTTTCCATTTTTACTTAACGACTAGCGAACTAGCGAAGATTCTTTTTCGTCACTGTTAATACTTTTAAAGTATTGGAAGCACCAACGGTTTCCATCGTATCACCGTGCGTTAATATCAGCTTATCACCAACGGATAATTCAATATTTCCAGCAACCGCTGCTAATATCTCATCAGACAAATTGTCATTATTAACATCTGTTGAATCAAATTCAATGGGATAAACACCACGGTATATTGCCGTTTTGTTCAATGTCTTACTATGACGAGATAATGAGAAAATAGGTAAGCCAGAAGTAATGCGAGACATTATTTTACTGGTTTGGCCTGATTCTGTTAATGCAATAATCGCTTTAACACCATCTAGATGGTTCGCGGCATACATAGCTGATAAAGCAATCGTTTCTGAAACTTCAGTGAAAGTAAGTTCAATTCTATGATTAGAAGTATTTACCGAACGATGTTGTTCAGCACCTTGACAAACATTTGCCATCGCTTTTACTGTTTCAACAGGGTATTTACCTGCCGCAGTTTCAGCAGATAACATAACCGCATCAGTACCATCTAATACAGCGTTTGCTACATCCATTACCTCAGCACGTGTAGGCATAGGTTGCTCAATCATTGTTTCCATCATCTGCGTTGCTGTGATGACGACACGGTTAAGTTGGCGAGAGCGAGTAATGATATGTTTTTGTTTACCGACAAGCGCAGCATCACCTATTTCAACACCTAAATCACCACGAGCGACCATGACAACGTCAGAGGCTAAAATGATACCATCAAGGATTTTGTCATCATTTACCGCTTCAGCGCGTTCAATTTTTGATACTAAACGAGCATCACATCCCGCTTCTTGAGCAAGCAAACGTGCTTCTCGCATATCTGCTGCGTCACGAGGAAAGGAAACAGCAAGAAAATCAACATCAATCTTGGCAGCAAGTTTTATGTCTTCTTTATCTTTTGCTGTTAATGCAGGGGCTGTTAAACCACCGCCTTGGCGATTAATACCTTTATTATTAGAGAGTGGACCACCAACAGTAACTTCAGTGAAAACAGAAGTATCAGAAGTTGATATTACTTTTAATTGTACACGACCATCATCAAGTAACAGGATATCGTCGGTGTTTACATCTTGAACTAATTTTTTATAGTCTATACCTACTTTTTCTTGGCAACCTTCACCTTTTTCTAAAGTGGCATCTAGCTCAAATTTATCACCAATAGCCAGTTTTATAGGGCCATCTTTAAAAGTAGATACACGGATTTTAGGACCTTGTAAATCTCCTAATATGCCTACGTAAACGCCAAGTTCTTTTGCTATCGCTCTAACATTGTTAGCTCTATCAATATGGTCTTGTGGGATACCGTGTGAAAAGTTAAGTCTAACTACGTTAACACCAGCAGCGAGTACATTTTTTAAAACTTCTCTATCGTCAGTTGCTGGACCTAAGGTAGCAACAATCTTCGTTCTTCTAGGCATTTTAATCCTCTACGTGTTTAAATTACGTTAATAAGTATTTTTAATTAATGGTCTATCTTTAATAAATTTATGATTAAAGATTAAATTTTTAGTCTTTTCGTTCAAAGCGCGAGCTTCTTAAACTATCTTTTACTTTTTTCAGGTTATCTCTAAATTTACTACCGCGACGTAATGTAAAACCTGTCGCTAATACATCGATTAACGCCAATTGAGCAATACGTGATGACATTGGCATATAAAGGTCAGTGTCTTCACAAACATCAACGGATAACACTATGCTACATTCCTTAGCAAGTGGTGTACCTGTAGTCGTGATACCAATAACAGTGGCGTCATTTTCTTTTGCTAAACTGGCAACTTCAACTAATGATTTAGTCCGACCGGTATGTGAAATCACAATCACAACATCGCCTTGTCGACTATTTATAGCACTCATACGTTGCATTAATATGTCATCAAAATACACAACAGGAACATTGAAGCGGAAAAACTTATTTTGTGCGTCATGAGCAACAATCGCTGAAGCACCTAAACCAAAGAAAGAAATTTTATTAGCTTGGGTCAAAACATCTACAGAGCGATTGATATCATTTGAGTCTAAGCTTTTACGAGCTAATTCAAGACTAGCCATTGTCGATTCAAAAATCTTAGCTGTATATTCTTCTGCAGTGTCATTTTCATCAACATGGCGATTAACGTATGGGGTTCCATTCGCTAAACTTTGTGCTAAATGTAATTTAAAGTCAGGATAACCCTTAGTGTCTAAGCGACGACAAAAGCGGTTAACGGTTGGCTCGCTAATGTTCGCTTGTTTGGCAAGCGCTGCTATGCTTGAGTGAATCACTGTACTTGGAGACGCTAAGATAACTTCGGCTACTTTGCGTTCAGACTTACTAAGCATGTCTAGTTCGTTTGTGATCTTTTCTAATATATTCATTATGGTCTGATCCTAGATCTTCTTTATCTTAAATTTAAAATTAAGTTTTAAACGATATTTAAACGATAGCCTGACATAAATAATAGGCTATTTTGTCTATACTGTAATTTATTTTCTGCTTGAGTAACAGAAAAAATGAAATTTTATTTCATAATGTTTAGTTGGAATAGAAATAAATGTACGAGTATTTGCCAATTGTTACTTGTAATACAACAGTACCTCAACCTTCTATCAGAGTTGTCAGACTGCATGTTGCTATAGAATAGGGCATTCCTAGCTATTTTTTTTGGTTGTTTTTATTAGATGTAGTAAAATTACAAAAAGTTCTTTACTGTCGACTAAACAAGCGCTAAATTAGGGGTATATGTAGTTTAGTTACAAAGACGTTGTTTTACTTTAGCGCTATATAGATGCAGCTTTAGTTAAAAATATGTCGAATTAATGCAATAAAATTTTATATAAGAGAAACACTATGAGTAATTTAGATTGTCAATCAGCTAGTGAAATCGTCATATTTGGCGCTTTAGGTGACCTATCTCGCCGTAAATTATTACCTGCACTCTATCAATTAGAAGTGTGTGGCTTAATTAACAGCGAAAGCCGTATAGTTGGTGCTGCGAGACAAGAGCATAGCCTTGAAGAATTCAAAAGCATAGTTTTAGAAAATTTGAATAACTTTGTTAAAGAAACTATAGATGAAACCGTGCTTTCACGTTTTATCAATCGATTGGTTTATCAACAATTAGATTTTAAAGATAGTAGCTCATTTAATGATTTAGCTGATGCGTTGGTTGAGGGTAACAGCACTCGGGTGTATTACTTTTCAACACCACCAGCAATTTATGGTGATATCTGTAAAGGCCTAGATCATGCAAATTTGATTAGTGATGCTGACCGTGTAGTAATGGAAAAACCTATTGGTCATTCACTTGAGTCCTCAATTAAAATAAATAACCAAGTATCTGATTATTTCAAAGAAAATCAAACCTACCGTATTGATCATTATTTAGGAAAAGAAACGGTATTAAACCTCTTAGTACTTCGTTTTGCTAATTCATTGTTTACTAATAATTGGGACAGAAACAGCATCGACCATGTGCAAATAACGGTTGCTGAAAGTGTTGGCATTGAAGGACGTTGGGGCTTTTATGATGAAGCCGGGCAAATGCGAGATATGGTACAAAATCACCTGTTGCAAATTTTATCATTATTAGCAATGGAGCCCCCAGCAGACTTAAGCGCTGAAAGTGTCAGGGCTGAAAAACTAAAAGTGGTTAAAGCGCTCAAAGCGATTAACCGAGAAAATATCAAAGATAAAGCTGTACGTGGTCAATATGCTGACGGCTACTTAAACGGTGTGCCAGTACCTGGTTATTTAAATGAAGAAGGTGCTAATGCTAATAGCAATACTGAAACGTTTGTTGCTATAAAAGCTGAAATCGATAACTGGCGATGGAAAGGGGTACCTTTCTATCTTCGTACAGGTAAACGTATGCCGAAAAAACACAGTGAAATTGTTGTTCATTTTAAGCAACAACCTCACAATATTTTTAAAGACAGCTACATTGATTTACCGGCCAATAAATTAACCATTCGTTTGCAACCCGATGAAGGGGTTGAGTTACAAATGATGAATAAAATACCTGGTATTGCCTCTCAAATGCGCATCCAAGAAAATAAATTAGATCTGAGTTTTTCAGATACTTACAATGATGAACGTGTTGTCGATGCTTATGAACGCTTAATGTTAGAAGTGTTAAATGGCAATCAATCATTATTTGTTAGTCGCGATGAAGTTGAAGCGGCTTGGACTTGGGCTGATAGCATTATTGAAGCCTGGAAAACTACAAACGAAGCGCCAAAACCATATGCAGCAGGCTCTTGGGGGCCAGTATCTTCTATTTCTCTAATCGCGCGTGATGATCGCCAGTGGGTTGAATAATGCAAAATTTAACAAAATTTATGACACGTAATGAGCTAGATAATGCATTGGCACAATCAGTAAGCCAATTGCTTCAAGATGCAATCAAACTAAGAGGCAAAGCTAGCATAGCTGTTTCGGGCGGGTCTACACCAAAAGGTTTCTTTAGTGTGTTGTCGAAAACGGATCTTGATTGGTCAAAGGTAACGGTGACATTAGCTGATGAACGGTGGGTATCACTTGATAGCAAGGATAGTAATACCCGCTTGGTGCATGAAAATTTATTACAAAACAAAGCGGCAGCAGCTAAGTTTTTCCACCTTAAGCAAGGTGAAGAGTTAACTGAAGAGACACTCAATGATCTCAATATTGCAGCTAATATCACTTTGTTACCCTTAGATGTATTGATTTTAGGTATGGGTGAAGACGGTCATACCGCCTCACTTTTTCCTTGTAGTGAACAAATCAGTCAGGGACTAGCCGTTGACAATGTTAATGCTTTATTAAAAGTCATTCCTAAGACTGCACCACATCAACGTATTAGCTTTAGCTTTGCAGCGCTAAGCCAAAGTAAAAATATATTTTTACACCTGTGTGGGGAAAATAAACAAGTTGTACTAAACCAAGCACTCGCTGGAAAAGATGCTTTTGAAATGCCTATTAGAGCATTTTTAGACCATCCTAGTTTGGACACACAAACTTATTGGGCGCCTTAACTTATTGTTATCTCCTGATAATAACTGAACATTTATTTGATGGAATTGGATAAAGTTAGCGTTGAATTAAAAATTTAGATGTAAGGGTTGATAAAGCAAATGAAACAACAAATAGTAGATATTACCGACAGAATCATTAAACGTAGTGCTAATACACGTGCTGAATATTTAGCGAAAATTGACGCGGCAAAATCAGATACAGTACATCGTGCTGGTTTATCATGTGGTAACTTAGCCCACGGCTTTGCTGCTTGTGGCAAAGAAGATAAAGCATCGTTACGCGGCATTCAACACTCAGATATCGCTATTGTTACCTCTTACAACGATATGCTTAGCGCCCATCAACCGTATCAGGCATATCCGGATATAATCAAAGCTGCAGTTAAAGATGCCGGTGGCGTGGCGCAAGTTGCTGCAGGTGTTCCTGCCATGTGTGATGGTGTGACACAAGGTCAGCCGGGTATGGATTTGAGCCTGATGAGTCGTGACACAATCGCAATGGCTACAGCAATTGGTTTATCGCACAATATGTTTGATGGTGCTGTGATGTTAGGTATCTGTGACAAAATTGTCCCAGGCTTGTTAATAGCTAGTATGACCTTTGGCCATTTACCAACGGTATTTATCCCTGCGGGACCAATGCCTTCAGGTTTACCAAACAAAGAAAAAGCACGTGTACGTCAGCAACATGCTAAGGGTGAAGTAGATGAGGTAGCGTTACTTGAGGCTGAGTCTGCATCATATCACTCTGCCGGTACTTGTACCTTTTTCGGTACAGCAAATTCTAACCAGCTAGTGGTTGAAGTGATGGGCTTACATTTACCTGGTGCGTCTTTTATTGCACCTAATACCCAGCTTCGTGAAGAATTAACGAAAGCTGCTGCGCGTCAGGCGACACGTTTAACCCAGCAATCGGGTAATTATATGCCTATTGGTAAAATGGTCGACGAACGTTCAGTTGTTAATGCAATTGTTGCGTTACTGGCAACAGGTGGCTCAACGAACTTGGTCATGCATATTATTGCTTTTGCTAAAGCGGCTGGCATCATAATTAACTTCCAAGATTTTAATGACCTTTCTGAAAACGTTCCGTTATTAACACGCATTTATCCTAACGGTCATGCAGATATTAATCACTTCCAAGAAGCTGGTGGTATGGCTTTATTGTTCCGTGAGCTTATTGAAGGTGGGCTGGTATACGAAGACGTTGAAACCATCTGTGGGCGTGGTTTATCTCGCTACACTAAGAAGCCTGTGCTAGAGAATGGTGAGCTTAAGTGGGTTGATTGTGTTGAAAAGTCACTCGATGATGCAGTTATTGCAACCGTTGCTAAGCCGTTCAGCTCGCATGGTGGTTTACGTGTGATGAAAGGTAATTTAGGTGTTTCTGTTATTAAGACGTCATCTCTTAGAGACGGCAGCTTTGTTATTAATGCACCAGCGGTTGTTTTTGAAGATCAGCATGAATTACAGACTGCATTTGACGCTGGTGAACTCGAAAAAGATTTTGTTGCCGTAGTACGATTCCAGGGCCCTAAAGCGCGTGGTATGCCTGAACTACATAAATTAACG
>Ga0209292_1002377_pt1 | contig 21673 bp, 15 predicted proteins | sample GOMGulsemesocosm_2_FD_184634 | JGI IMG/M metagenome (GOLD analysis project Ga0209292, IMG submission 184634) | Methane-oxidizing microbial communities from mesocosms in the Gulf of Mexico - GOM9C Gulf of Mexico (SPAdes) (version 2) | ecosystem: Environmental > Aquatic > Marine > Cold seeps... | reverse complement strand
CAGCGTATTAACCACTTCCGCTGCTTCTCGCATTACGCATCTTACATGGGTTCACTTTCATTCATCATACTGACTCCCTAGCACTTACCCGACTTGTGGTTATCAGGAGGAACATCCTCTCACGATTATTTTCCCGTCCAGTGGACTTTGTTACATTGTCAGACTCGCTACTTTATTCAGAGTCTTAGGGTCATCTGGTGATACAGATGGTTCACTCTTATCGCGGTGAACAGCGTTACATACGACTTCACGTCGCACGGCACTTACCGCCTTAGAATTTATGATCCTTTTGTGCGGTGAGTTCAAATGGTGAATGCAACGCTATCCTTATTAGAAAGGATCATAGCTATGAAAAAAAAACCTAGTATTAGTTATACCGAGCGATTACAAGGTAGCCATGTGGCATACAAGATAACATTAATAATGCGGCTTAACTTCGTGAATGACATCTTGAAATGTAATAATAGCACTATTAGTTTTAATCCGGTTTCTAATAAAATTCTGAGATGATTTTATATCACCGATTTTTATGCCTAATATATCTTGTTCAATTAAGAGTAAAGATAGATCATAGTTCGACAATAGGTTGCGCCATAATCCATAAACTTAATATCGTATAACTAACCATTAATATCAACATCGGGATTTGGCTTAATAGTGCGGCACGATTATCGCGGAATGTACGTAGCGCCATAACGTGGGACAGCCAAACCGCAATAATATGTCCAAGGACGATTGCGACTACTGATGTATACCAGACGAATCGAGCATTTATTATGCTAATGTCAATTTGGTACAATCTCGTACCTAAAAGATCCCATTCGAGTCCCATTGGATCAGATATCAGTGGAATAATGTATTGACCTACAATGGCTAGATACGACAAGTAATGGGCTAGATGGTAGGCTAAGGCGATAGGGATTAAACTTAAAACAAATGTTCTGGAGAGTAGTAAAATACTTGTTTTACTACGTTGAACTCTAGGAAGAGTCATCCACATTAGTGCATTGAATACCAAATAAATGCCAACAAAAATTAACAAAAATAGGATTAAGGCTATGGTAGTAACCGCGGCAATTGCATTACCAGTATAATCTTGCAAAAAAACGATGAGGGGGCGTAAGCTTTCAGAATAAACCATTGTTTTCGCCAAGTCAGCCCATAGCGGTGTTGCCAATAAACCGTCAAAGGTAACGCTGGCAAGCATGAATAATACAAATATGCTCAACGAAAGTGATAGCGCCTTATTGGTAAGTAACCCTACGGCCCATGGGCGTAAATTCCAATGACGATGACTAGCTTGTGCATTTTCAAAACAACACAATTGATTAATACATTGATTGTTTTTATTTAGACTCATGCCTTCGCACTGGTGATCAGATGAGCAGTCTACTCGAAACTCTGTTGGTGAAAATCGCGCTAAAAAACTAAACAGTATCGAAAATACTTCCGCATTTTTTAGCCATTGATGGCGACCATAAAACCACATACCTAGCCAAGTAATGCCACTGTATATGAGAATTATCTGAGCAAGATCGAGTGGTGAATCGCTTTTAGGCCATACTAACTCAGCCCAGATGAACCAACTAAACAATACAACTGCAGGCCAACTTTCGAGTTTTTCAGGCCAGGATAAATGTAAGCCAAACCGTTTAGAAACGAATACCTGCGACCATAATTTTTCCACCCAGACAAATAAACTAGACCAAGGGTTGACTACTGCCCACAAGTTCCCCAACAAACCCGCAATATATGAGAACCCTACCCACCAGATCACCCAAACAGCGGTCGGGGCGATGTTCTCATATGGATTTTGTTGCCCATAAATACCGCTAATGATAATTAGCATTAACATGCCAATGGCAAACAACTTTATTAGCTGAGTGAAGCCAAAGGCCAACCAATAAGCAAGATTAGGGCTATTAATTATACCCACAGAAGGATAGTTATATGCCAGACGTTCGCCTTTGATAAAAATAGCGATGATGACAAATGAAAAAAGTACGGTTAAAGCGGCAGCCAATAGATACAGGTCTAGCGGAACAGGGAGATCGTATCGCTCACCAAAACCATGAGCTAGAAGTACATCTGAAAAGGCCAATAACGCAATAAAAATGAAGAGTAAATAAAACCTATCAGCAAGAGGTGTTACAGCTGGGCCAGTTTTATTAGTCGTTTTCAACGTTGAATTTGTTTTAATCTGGGTAAACTTCAAGATAAAGTAACGCTTCATGGCCGTGTCCGATTTTATTACTGAAGCCGTGGCTGGTAATTGCAAACCTACCACTGGCGGTAGCGATGAAGTGGAGCGTTTTAGCTTCACTTGCAGATATATCAAATTCAATGTCATAACCATGTAGATGCAGTTTTGCTGCTTCGTCACTTTGCCAAATTATAGATACGTTATCCCCTTGGGTGATACGAATAGTTTTTGACTTTCCTACAACTTTTTGTTGTTTTATTTCGATGTTAAATATTTTTTGAGTTAAAGAATTACTGTCTGAATTATTATTGATATTTTGCTTATTATTTATTTCATCATTCTTTTTTTCATGGCTAGCCAGAGTCAAAGGAATTGTTAGCAGCGCCAATAAAATCGTGATTAGCAATACGTTGAAATGCAATGTAAGTCGAATCATATCGATGTTTCTTGTGGTTGAAACAACTCTTCTGTTTACATGGACAAGTTAAATAAGCAGAAGAGCAGGTTATAATACATGAAGGTTGTTAATGCCCTCGTGGGTCATTCCACTCGCTAAGCAAAACGATGCAGTTTGGATTAAAGCCACTGTCTTTTAGCGTGTTCCATTCTTTAATAACTTCTCTACTGGCTAAATCTACAACAGAGATTGAGCCATCGTTCATTTTAGGCAAGTTAATAAAGGAGTTTTGTACAAAAGCGTATTTGCCATCACTCGTGTAAGCAATATGATGTGCACCACCAGCGGTATCAATAGTTTTTTCCAGTTTGGCTTTATTTTTACTCTTATTTAATTTGAAAAAATGCATTTTTCCTGGCAATGACGTTGTTACATGCATTTCTTCTCCTTCACTATCAAAGTATATTTCGAGCGGTACTGCAGCTTTTTCAGATGAAAAATCAAATTCTTGTGCAGCTTTGAACTTCTTCGTTTTTGGATCCCAAGTCAGTGACCATAAACTGGCATCATTCATATTTGTTACCCATGCCACAGGAGGATTAGATTTTGGTACAAAAATAACTTCAACAGGGGCGATATTATTTGGCGATGGTTTATTGGTAACACTTATCGAACCAAGGTTTTTCATGGTACTGGCTTCCATTATACCAATGGTACTGCCGGGATCGCCAAAATCAGTCGCTCGTACAGTACTGGTGACCAATATTCGGTCGATGCTTTCGTTAATGGTAATGCCGTGTGGGTATTTAACGGGGGAGTCGACACTTTGGGTCAAAGTATCATTGACGGCATTACCTACCATGATTTTATTTGAGCCCATACAGGTTAAGTACCATTTTTTATTATCTTCTGAAAATACCACGTCTTCACCAACCTTACACTCAGGTACGCTGATGACCTTAACCCGGTAGGGATTCTTTGTCATATCGATTACCCGCAACTCGGGCTTACCAAGCGCGGTTAAGTATATTTTTGTATGATCTCTATTCCAAAATGTATGATGAGCCACTAAATCTGCAGGCAAGGGAATATCGAGCAGAATATCGCCAAATGTTTTTGACTCGGGATCTATATCAAATATTGCAATCCCTTCTTTTCTCGCTTTTTTACCAAAAGGCATTTTGAGCTCTTTCAGTGAGTTGTCAGGTTTAGATTCGTAATTCGACATCGCTAGAATTTCAGCCTGACAAGGAATAAATGTCGCTGATACTATCAACGTTAACATCAAAGCACTTGTTTTGATCGGTTTCATTGATTTGTCCTCTATTCGTTTCTTAACTCAATAGTTACCTGTGGCAGAATTTCTGCGTTGTGTGAAAATCGAGTAGTAAGGTTAATTTATAGTCTATAAATACAAAAATACCCAATAAATTTCTAGCTTTTCAATTGACAACTGTGATGAAGAAATTCGGTTACTGTCTGGACTAAACCAGATAACACAAAGTACTATAAAAAGTTAGCCCCATTACCTTATAGCAACGGATTAAATCCTTTTTTACTTACCCTAAGTAAAATTGTTACCATAATGGGGGTAATTCAAAATGGTGTGTATTTCGCGACTAGCTCTTTCAAGTAAAGTTCTTGGTATTCTAGGATTAATCACGCTATAGGTTGCAGTATTGGTAAGGTAAGGGGATTAATTGGTGCTAATGAAATCTGCTATAGAATTCTACCAATCGATACAAAAAAGCCCAAACCCAAGTTAGAGCTGCTTGCTTCCATTGATGAATGGTGCCGACAGGAGGAGTCGAACTGTTTGACTAATATGAGCTACTAATTCAATCAGTGTCAGCTCTTCAAGATAAATACAAAATAAAATATTGTTAAATCAAATACATTACTACTTAGTATTAAGTTGGCTTATTTTTTGGTTTTCGTTTGGCTAGAAATACGGTAATTATCAACGGTTAAAAGGTGTTATTAGAACGCCTATTTAATATTGGAAAAGGCACTTTACAATAATATTCCTATGGCTTTTGGGGGCGATTGCATCTTAGAGCATATGGTCTAAATATGATTTTCTATGGCGCTCAGGGGCACAAACCGAGATAGAAAACATAATCACTTATTGTTTGTTATGTTTCGATTTCGCCATTAAACCGAATAAAAAAATATAGTATTACAGTAATTAAATCGAAGAATACTCGAATTTTTTATTGCACTATACAAAAACGCTAAAAAACTGACCATCCCGTGCGTTGAACTAAAATTTCTAAAGCTAAGGTTCCAAGTTTACTGTTGCCTATTTTATCAAGCCCTGGAGACCAAACTGCAATAGATGCTTTGCTTGGTGCAATAGCCAGTATACCTCCACCAACACCACTTTTACCAGGTAAACCAACACGGTAAGCAAACTCACCTGAGCCGTCATAATGGCCACACATTAACATCAGCGAATTTATACGCCTAGCTCTATGCGACGATACGACTCTACTTCCTGTGCTTTGATTTATGCCATCAGACACCAAAAATAATCCTGATTTTGCCAGCTGCTCACAACTCATTGAAATTGAGCACTGATGATAATAAGCACCCAGTACCTTGTCTATTACATGTTCGATACGACCAAACGATGCCATGAAATGTGCTAATGATGTATTACGATGTCCTGTAGCCAGCTCTGACAATGCGACCTTTTCATCTATAGCTATACTGTTGTCACTTGCAATGTAGCGAATGAACTGTAAAATTTCCGCTAATAATTCTTTAGGCTCATGCCCCATCATAATTGCATCAACAATAGCAATAGCCCCTGCGTTGATAAACGGGTTACGTGGTTTGCCATGTTCATGTTCAAGTTGAACTATAGAATTAAATGGATCACCAGAGGGCTCTCGGCCAACTTTTGTCCAAACTGCATCACCGATTTTTCCTAATGCCAGCGTTAGGCTAAAAACCTTAGATATACTCTGAATTGAAAATAACTGTTGCGCACAACCAGCACTAAACACTTGTCCATTGGGCAAAGCGACTGAAATCCCAAATTGATTAAGGTTTACTTCGGCGAGTTCAGGAATGTAATCAGCAACTTTGCCACGGTCTGTACTTAGATTCATTATGTCCGCAATTTCGTTTAAAATATGTTGCAAGTACTTTCCTCTGTGGCAACTATGGTGGTGTTGTTCTGCTCAATCACGCCTGAACTTGACTATTTACCGTTATTGAATTTTAGTCAAACATTTATTCTGTTTAGTGTTATAAACAAGCAGCAGCACGAGCTGCCTGATCATACATGCCAGATAAAGATCTTAACGTTGCTGCAGTTTTTGAAAGCTCTTCCGGTCCATGATTCATAGAAGACATCCCAGACACTAAACATTCTTCTCTGATAGCACGATATTCTTTGCAAAGTTCATGACCTTTTTCTGTGGTCGCGTAGTACATTTCTTTACCGCGCTTTTTACCTATAATTAATTCTTGCTTGATTAACTTTTTCAACGCGTAATTCACAGTATGAGTGTCTTCTATATTAAGCATAAAACAGATGTCCACTCGACGCTGTTCATTATCACGATGATGAATATTGTGGAGAGTTAGCACATCTATAGGACTGAGATCACTTACCCCAGCAGCTGATGAACAACGGACGATCCATTTCGTAAATGCATTATAAAAAACAGTCAGTCCAAGTTCTACTTCAGAAAGCGGCCATGCTTCGCTGTCTGCCAAGTGTTTAGATGAAACAATTTTTCTTTTATCGTTATTTTTAGTTGTCATTTTTTACTCGTTATAAATTATTTCATTGAATGTATGTTTAACTTTATACACTAAACCGCCACTTTAATTTAGTTATTTATGCTTTACCGATAAAAGGTAAGGATTAGTTAACCATTTTTAACGACTTATTTACATTAACCCTAATGAACGTGCGATCATTCTAGCGCCGAGTAAGGTAGTAAAAATAACGACTGCACCACCAAGTATATTAGCCATTATGGTATTAGAATATTTCCCTAATAATCTCTTATGGTTCATGGCATATAATAAAAAGCTGGCAATGATAGGTAATAACAATCCGTTGGCAAATTGCGCTAATATAATAATATCTATTGGCTTTATACCTGTCATAGCTAAACCTGCGCCCACTAAAATAATACTTAAGCTTATTAATTTAAACGTTTTAGATTGCACTCCACCTTTAATTTGTAATACTTCTGAAATAGCATAACTTGTCGCTAAAGGTGCTGTTATCACACTACTTAGCCCAGCTGCAAACATACCAATACCAAGTAGATACTTTGAAAAAGTACCAAATAAAGGTTCAAACTGTTGTGCCATATCTGATGCATTATTAACAGTAATACCATGGGCAAACATACTTGCTGCTGCAGTTGAAACAACAAGAATTGCAATTAAACCACCTAAGCCAATCGATACGATAGTGTCGGTGCGTGCCGCAGGTAACTCTTCCACACTTAACCAATGTGATTTAGCAGCCGAAGCATGTAAGAACAAATTATAAGGTACAACTGTTGTACCTATAATAGCAATAACGGTGAGTAAACTACCGTCAGGGACATTAGGTGTAAACATGCCTTTAAAAATACTTAATAGATCAGGTTGAACAACAAAGAAGGTTAATACAAAAGAAAATGCCATGAGAAGAACTAAACCGATAAGGATACGTTCTATGTGCTTGTAACTCCCTTTTAATAAAACGATAGCTCCCAATATGCTCAGTAGCGCGACAGCAAATATAAAAACTGTTTTATCTGAGCCTGCTATTGCTTCAATACCTAGTGCAGCTCCAGCTAAATTCCCTGCTTCATAAGCAGCATTACCCAAATACAACGCAATAACAATTAAAATGATTAAAGGCCATTTCCATACAGATGTTTGTAAAGCATCAAGTAACACTTCCCCTAATCCTTTTTGGGTAACAATCCCTAATCTTGCAGACATGTCTTGTAAAATAATAGTGGCTACAGTTGCAAAGACCAGAGCCCATAACAGTGTGTAACCAAAATTTGCGCCAGCCAGCGTACATGCGGTAATCGTTCCCGGCCCAATAAAAGCAGCTGTAACTAGGATACCAGGTCCCATATTTTTAATTTTATTTATCAGCAAAACGTTATCCTTCTTATTATGTTTATCAAACGGCACTATCATTTGATAGTGCCGTTTACAAGCTATATTAACTAATGCTTACCAAACCCGCCACCCGTAGGTGAAATAACATTTACACAGTCACCTGCATTAACGTTGGTATGCCCACAACCACCTAACTCTTCTATTGTGTGATCTTTACGTTCTATCCAATTTCTCCCAATCTGTCCTGATTCACCTCCATGTAAACCAAATGGAGCAATAAGTCGATGTTCAGATAGAATAGAACATGACATAGTTTCCTCAAAACGAATGTTACGATAAATACCATCGCCAGCATTCCATTTTCCTTTACCGCCAGAGCTTCTCCTAATTGAAAATTCTTTTAACAGCACAGGATAGCGTTGTTCCATTATTTCAGGATCTGTCATACGAGTGTTGGTCATATGAGTATGTACTGCTGCAGTACCATGAAAGCCTTCACCTGCAGGACTTCCTGAACAAATGGTTTCGTAATATTGATATTTTTCGTTACCAAAGGTTAAATTGTTCATTGTGCCTTGGCTAGAACCTAAAATGCCTAATGCTGCAAATAAACCGTTGGTTACGGCCTGACTTGTTTCTACATTTCCTGCTACTACAGCAGCTGGAAATATAGGGTTCAGCATAGAACCGTCAGGTACAATAATGTTAAGTGGTTTCATACAACCTGCATTTAAGGGAATATCGTCATCAACAAGACATCTAAATACATAGAGCACAGCAGCATGAGTAATTGCCTTTGGTGCGTTAAAGTTTGTTGGTAATTGCTCACTAGTCCCAGTGAAATCAACAGTTGCTGAACGTTCTTTGTGATCTATTTTTATATTTAAGTGTATTTCAGCGCCTGAATCTAATTGATAAGAAAATTTGTTATCTTGTAAGCGTGTTATTGCATTTCGTACCGCTTCTTCGGCACTGTCTTGTATATATCCCATATACGCATGAACTGTTGCTAAACCGCTTTGTTTGACTAATTTATTTAGTTCATTAGCCCCTGTTTTATTCGCGGCAATTTGTGCCATTAAATCAGCTATATTTTGTTCAATGTTACGTGCGGGGTAATCGCCAGCACTGAGTGCTTGATGTATTTCATTGGTTAGAAATACCCCTTCACTAACAAGTTTAACATTATCAAGGATGACACCTTCTTGTAGAATTGATGTTGCAAGTGGTGACATCGAACCTGGTGCAATACCCCCCACATCTTCATGATGTGCACGGCTGGCAACATAAAAAATGACGTCGGTATTTTTATCGTTAAACACAGGCGTAATAACTGTAATATCAGGTAAGTGTGAACCGCCATTATAAGGATTGTTTTGTACGAAAACGTCGCCAAACTTAATCTTTTGACCGCTTTTTATAATCACTTTAACACTGGAATCCATCGAACCCAAATGCACAGGCACATGGGGTGCATTTGCTACCAAGTTACCGTGTTTGTCAAAAATGGCACATGAAAAATCTAAACGTTCTTTAATATTAACTGATTGCGACGTATTTCTGAGTACGATCCCCATTTGTTCTGCGATCGACATGAAGAGATTATTGAATATTTCTAACGTCACAGGATCACACGTTGTTGTCGTTTTTATGATCTGTGAAGACGCTTCGCGTTTTGTCAAAACGATGTGCCGATATTGAGAAATTTCAACCTGCCAATTATCCTCAATAATGATTGTACCGGTTGGCTCGATAATAATTGCAGGGCCAATAACGCTATGACCATATTCAAGCGATTCTACTTTATAGATTGGTGTTGTATGCCATTGTCCTTTTGAATACACAGATTTGTGGTCAATCGCTACTGGATGATTGTCAATTCTTTTCTTACTTGAGACTTCTGAGGGGGCTTCATTTCCACCGAATGAGGTAACTCCCGCGGTTTCAATAATGATATCTTTATCCGGAGCGATGAAACCAAACTGACGTTTATGATTGTGTTCAAATGCTTGACGCATTGATTCAACATCTTCATATGCTATTTGAATAGCGGTATCGGTACCTTTATAGCGTAATTGAGCCCATGTATTATGCTGAATGTTTGAACTTGCGAGTCCTTGTTCAGTAAGTTCGCCATCATTTTTTTGTGTAATATCTTTAATGTGCTGTTTGATTAATGGCACAATGTTCTGAGATAAAATAGCTTCTAAAACGACTTGATGTTCAGTACTTATATCAGCTAAACCCATACCATAAGCGGACAATACGCCTGAAAAAGGATGAAGAAAAATTTTGTTCATTCCTAGTCGTTCAGCAACTAAACATGCATGTTGTCCTCCTGCACCGCCAAAGCAATTAAGTACATATTCTTGAAGGTCGTATCCTCGTGATACTGAAATTTTCTTAATGGCTTGAGCCATATGTTCAACGGTTATATTTAAAAAACCTTCCGCTACTTGCTCAGCCGAAAGTTTCGTTGCTAAGTTCTCACCTATATTAGCAAAAGCGTTTATTACTTCTGTAGTGTCTAAAGGGAGGTTTTGATTTGGACCAAATATTTTAGGAAAATAGTCAGGTTGTATCTTTCCTAAACATACATTGATATCGGTTACAGCAAGCTTTCCACCTCGTCTGTAACATACAGGACCTGGGTTTGCTCCGGCTGACTCGGGGCCAACACGAAATCTATTACCATCAAAATTTAATAATGAACCTCCACCAGCTGCAACTGTGTGAATATACATCATAGGTACACGCATTTTTACACCAGCGACTTCAGTTTCATATACTTTTTCAAACTCTCCAGCATAGTGAGATACATCTGTAGAAGTTCCTCCCATATCAAAGCCAATCATTTTATCAAAACCAGCGAGTTTCGCAGTGTGAGCGGCACCGACAATACCACCCGCAGGCCCTGATAAAATCGCATCGCGACCTCTGAACCTTCCTGCATCAGTTAATCCGCCTGATGATTGCATAAAAAGTAACTTTCCGGGTACACGATTAGGATTAATACATGACTCAATATGATCGACATACTTTTTAAGTATCGGTGTTAAGTAAGCATCAACAACTGTTGTTTCTCCACGCGGTACAATTTTAGTGAGTGGGCTCACTTCGGAGCTTATCGATATTTGTTCATAACCAATATTTGATGCTATTTCAGCTAAGGTTTTTTCATGTTCTGGGTAAAGGTAAGCATGCATGAGAACAATAGCAATGGCCCTATAACCCTTGTCATATTGCGCTTTTAGCACAGCAGTAGATGCAGCATAATCTAGAGGTATATCAATTTCTCCATCAAACTTAATCCTTTCAGTGATCTCGATCACGCTTTGATAAAGTAAAGGGGATTTCTCAATATTTAATGCAAACGTTTTTGGTCTCGCTTGATGTCCTATTTCAAGGATATCGCCTAATCCTTTTGAAATAGCTAATACCGTTGGTTCACCTTTTCGTTCTAACAAGGCGTTAGTTGCAACCGTTGTTCCCATTTTTACAACCTTGATACTTTTTGAGGGGATAGGCATGTGTGAAGCAATATTCAAAAATTCTCTTATTCCTTGCAAAGCCGCATCTTTATAAGCTTCAGGATTTTCTGATAATAATTTTTTTGTATGCAATTTTCCATTTGAATCTTTAGCGACAATATCGGTAAATGTACCGCCGCGATCGATCCAAAATTGCCACTGTTTTTTATCCAATTGATCAGATTCAATATTCACAACATCTCCACATTTCAGTTATAACAACGAATAAATTTATTTAAAAACATACTTACATTCGCATAACGCTAGTAATTTGTCAATGTTATGCTGTTAAAATGTAAAATGGTGTTGACTTTTTAATCATTTGTTGTGATTATCATTACACCATCATAACGCTAGTGTTTTACAGGTGTTTTGTAGGTGTTATGTTTTCGCATGAAATAATGCTAATAAACTCTCAATAAATAAAAAAAGATGGAGTACATATGTTTAAAGATTCCAAAGTTGCCAATGCTATAAAATTAAGTATCCTTTGCGGTTCAGCGTCTAGTTTACTGTTTATACCATTTCACTCAGTTGCAGCTGAAACTTCTCAAACCCAACAAATAGAAAAAGAAGTAGAGAGAATTTCTATTACAGGTAGTCGTATTTTTAGACCTGGAGCCACTTCTGCAAGTCCAATATCTTCGGTAGGTGCAGGCGAAATAAAAATGCTTCAAACACCACAAATTGAAGAAGTACTTCGACAACTACCAAGTACTATTCCTGGCGATGGGGCAAGTGTAAATAATGATACTTCAGGCGCCGCAACAGTTAATTTGCGTGGTTTAGGCGAAGAAAGAACTTTGATTCTAATGAATGGCCGTAGAATGGTGCCATTTAACTTTGACGGTATTGTAGATACTAACTCGGTACCTGTTGCTCTTATAGAAAGTGTAGATGTTGTTACGGGTGGTGCTTCAGCTGTTTATGGTTCTGATGCAATAGCTGGCGCAGTAAACTTTGTAATGAAAAGAAACTTTGAAGGCGTTGAGCTTAGACTTAATCACTCTGAAACCGGAGATAGCGACGGACAATCTGATAACATATCACTCACACTAGGTTCAAACTTAGCAGATGACCGTGGTAATGTTGCATTATCAATGAACTGGACTGACCGAAAAGCGACTTTGTTAGGTGATCGTGCATTAGGTCAAGTTGGTATTACATCTGAAGAAGGCTATTTAAACTACATATCAGGAAATGGAGCTCTACCAGCATTAGCTGGTTGTGGTGGTCCTGATGTAGTTGAATCGGGTGGTTCAACAACCTCAATTCCTACACGTTTTTCTATTGTTGGTGCGGGTGTAAGTGGTCAATTTAGAGAAGATGGCACTATTGATAGTGAATGTAGCCAATTTAACTTTAACCCGTACAACTATTACCAAACTCCTCAAGAGCGTTGGGGGGCAACCGCTATTGCTCATTATGATATTAATGATGACCATACTGTATACACACGCTCTAGCTTTAGTTCTACTTCAGTAAAACAACAAATTGCTCCATCAGGTACTTTTGGTACAGTATTCAATCTACCTCTTGCCAATCCATTAATTGGCGACCAAGCTAGACAATGGATTTTAGATGGCGCTAATGATGCACTTGCTAACGGACTATTGAATTCTGGGGATCTAACTAATTGGAATGATGTTAATAACAATAACATTGTTGACGAAGAAGATTACCTAGCAGTTCAACTTCGCCGACGTACTTTAGAACTTGGTGCTCGTTCAACAAACTTCCAAACAGACCTATTTCAAATTGTAACTGGCGTGGAAGGTACTTTATACGAAGATTGGGCTTATGATGTATCGTACCAGTATGGTGAATCTAATCGTACCAATATTTTAGCTGGTTACACTAACGTAGCTAATTTACAAAATGCATTAGACACAACTGACGGTGTAACCTGTAATAACGGCGACACAACGTGTGTTCCTATCGATTTATTTGGCGGATTTGGCACCATAACTGACGAAGCGGCTGCATACTCTTCAGCTACAGCACTAATTAAACAAGCTTATTCACAAGAAGTATTAACAGCTACAGTAAATGGACCTGTTAACTTTATTGAAGTACCTAACGTTGGTGAGCCTTTATCATTGAGTTTTGGTTACGAACACCGTAAAGAAGTAGGTGAAACGACACCCGATGAATGTTTAAAACTTGCTCCGTCGAGCTGTTTAGGTGGAAATGGCGGTAATATATTACCGATAAAAGGTGGTTTTAAAGTTTCTGAATTCTTTGTAGAAGGTGTATTGCCCGTTTTTGATGGAGCCGAATACGCGGATATACTTGACGTGGAATTTGCATATAGAGCCGCAGACTATGATTCAGTAGGAAGCAACAGCACTTGGAAATTAGGTTTTAGCTGGAAACCTACAGATAACGTTCTTATTAGAGTTATGCAGCAATCTGCAACACGTGCACCTAACGTTGGTGAAATTGCTTCTCCAGTGGTTACTAGTCTTGATAATACATTAATAGATCCTTGTTCTATTGCTAATGCTGGAAATATTGATGCGACGCTACGTAATTTATGTATTTCTACAGGTATGAGCGATGCACAAGTAGGAACAGTACAAAATATAATTTCTGGTCAAGTAAATACATTTGCAGGTACAAACCCTGAAAGTTTACCTGAAGCAGAAGAAGCTGATACGTTTACTGCCGGCTTTGTTTATACCAATAGTGAATTTTATAACCTTACATTAACCGTTGATTACTACAATATTGAAGTCGCTAATACCATTGGCAATTTTACTGCACAACAAACAATGGATGCTTGTTATGTGTCTGGAAACACAAGTGAATGTGCTAAAGTTCATCGTATCGGCGGAGACTTAACTGTTTCTGGGACAGGTATCGAAACTTATACAACTAACTTACTTTATAGACAAGCTGAAGGTATTGAACTTGCCCTTAATTTTAAAGTTGACTTGGAAGATATGGGGGAGCTTCAATTTGATACAAGCGCTAACCATTACCTAGCTAATGAACGTCAATCGTCTGAAGAGTTAGATGTCATTGATTGTTTAGGGACCTACGGTAACAATTGTTCACCTACGCCAACGACTAAGTTAACACAACGTGTTACATGGGCATTAGAAGACTTAACGGCATCTATTTTATGGCGTTACACAAGCGGCTTAGATATGGAGGCAGAACAAGCAGTAGGTACTTATGAAGCTTTCACATCCATCGCTAGCTACAGCTATTTCGACTTATACGGTAGCTATACTATAAATGATAACATTAACGTGACTTTTGGTGTTGATAACGTGCTAGACAAAGATGCACCAATCGTAGGTAACCAAGCAGGTTCTACTACCTTTAACTCAGGTAATACATTCCCATCAAGTTACTCTGTTTTAGGACGTATATATAAAGCAGGTGTTACTGTCAAATTTTAATGCTGACTAAGTTTTTATCAGTCAGTGTTATTCACTGGCTGATAGATTTCCAAATTTCATCATTATTCAGTTGATCAAGAAAATTTTAATTCAGAAAAAATTATATTGATAACACCAATGCTGTTCTTCAAGCAGCGCAATTAAGTATTGAAAAATGAAAATAATAAAACGATATGTAAACACAGGCACTCATTACACGTTATCCAATAAACAAATATTAGTATTATGAAAATAGAAAATTTATGTAAAAAAAAATTATTGTCAACACTTAGAGAAATTATAAAAGGGCAAAGTATAAGCACGCAAACTGAACTTTCGTACGCTTTATCTACTCGTGGATACAAGAGTATTCATCAAGCAAAAATATCAAGAATGCTAAAAAAGCTTGGAGCTTCTAGGGTAAGAGATTCGAACAATAAGATGATCTATGTTTTACCTGATGAAAACGTATTACCAAAAAATAAACAAACGATAAATACCATGGTATTAAGTGTAGATAATAATGGGATGCTTATTGTTATAAAAACAACTTTAGGTGGCGCATTTGTAATTTCACGCATTCTAAAAACTATGGGGAAATCATTAGGTGTTTTAGGATGTATTGCAGACGACAACACGGTTTTAGTGATCCCAATTTATCATGAACGAATTGAAGAAATCACTCAATCTATTAATTATTACTTGGACATTAATAATTTTAGTAGTTAAAAATATTTTAGAGAAAAATAATGACTGATAATAAGAACAAAGCTTGTGATTTAACTAAATCGAAATATGAGAAAATACTTAAAACATTGAATCTACTTGAGCAACAAATATTTTCTGAATGTTCTAGCGCTGGAAATATAGAAGAGGAAGATATCGGCTTAGTATATATTAAAGGATATAACTAATCGTATTTAAATTTCTATTGATAAATTAAAAGTACAAATAAATATAGGGAATTGATCCACATAATATCGACGAGAATGAGGTGAATGAATCAACTATTGAAACCAAATTCCAATTTTAACTATGCAATGATATAACAGTATCAATAGGACTTATTAATAATGAAGCATTGTAAGAGGAGAGAGAAATGATTGATTTATGGCCTTTGATTGGGGTCGCTGTCATAACGGTTGGCTTAGCGTTACGCTTAAATACCTTATTGGTTATCTTAGCTGCTGGCTTAATAACGGGCTTATTGGCAAACATTGCAATAGTTGAGATTCTCTCAATGCTTGGAGCTTCTTTTAGCAAAAATCGTTATATGTCACTCTTTATTCTCATATTGCCAATGATAGGTGTTTTAGAGCGTTATGGGTTGCGTGAACGAGCTGAAACCTTAATTGGAACAATGAAAAGTGCCTCTGCAGGTCGCGTAATGTTAAGTTACGTATTGCTGCGTAAGGTAACTAATGGCATGGGCTTGAGTTTGGGTGGGCATCCATCAATGATCCGCCCTTTAGTGGCACCAATGGCAGAAGCTGCTGCGCATAAAAACCGCGCACCACTTAACGACAATGAAAAACATCGTATACGCGCACTTGCCGCAATGAGTGAAAATTTTGGCAACTTTTTTAGCCAGCTTATTTTTATTGGTGCAGGCGGTTTATTGCTTATAAAAGGGGTATTCCACGACAGTGGTTACGAGCTCAGCCTGAGTGATATGTATCAATGGGCTTTACCCACAGCATTAGCTTCGTTTGTTGTATTTGCAATCGTAGGTAAATTCGCAGATTTTCGTCTCATGAAGCGAATCAGTTCAAAGGCAGAAAAATAAAATGTTAGAATATATCTATCAAGTAACTGGTTTACTGCTAATCGCATTTTCAATGCAAAGCTTTTTAGACAGAAAAAATGAAAAAAGACTGGGCACTGGTTTTTTTTGGCTTATTTATGGTTTGTCATTTTGTTTGGGAAGTTTCATCCCTGATTGGTTAACTGGCTTGATGATATTAGCCTTAACACTCATTGCAGCAACGGGATTATTTGGCACGGGAAATTATCAACAAAGTGATAGTAAGTTTAAGGAAAAACAAGCACTAGGCTTTAAAAATAAATTATTCTTACCCGCTCTTGTTGTACCTGTCGGCACTATTTTATGGAGTCAATTAACAGACAGTAGCGCCTTAATTGGACTTGGTCTCAGCTCTGTATTAGCACTTGTTATTGCTACAATCTTGACTAAATGTAACCCCGTACAAAGCATTCACGAAGGCCGCCGCTTATTAGATACTATTGGTTGGGCGGCGATACTGGCGCAGTTTCTTGCTGCCTTGGGTTATTTATTTAGTCAGGCTGGGGTTGGTGAGACTGTTTCTCAACTTGTGCAGCTTTTTATTCCTGAAAATAATCTACTGATTTATGTAATGGCCTATACGTTCGGTATGGCGCTTTTCACTATCGTTATGGGCAATGCATTTGCGGCATTTGCCGTTATCACTACTGGAATAGGTATCCCTTTGTTAGTGGTTGCTGAAGGAGGAAATCCTGCAATTGTGGGCGTACTCGGAATGCTATCTGGCTATTGTGGCACCCTAATGACTCCAATGGCAGCTAATTATAATATAGTTCCCGCTGTGTTATTAGAACTTACCAATAAAAATCAAATCATATTAACCCAATTTTTACCTGGCTTATCGATGTTAGTTATCAATACTGCCTTGATGTATGTATTGGCGTTTTAAGGAATAATTTATGCAAAAAATATTAGTAGCAGGGTTTGAGCCTTTCGGTCAAGACAAAGTAAATCCGGCGTTAGAAGCGGTTAAGTTACTAGACGGGCGATCGCTTAAAGGAGGTGTAATAGTTAGCTGTGAAGTGCCTGTTGTACGTTATAAAGCAGTAGATGTAGTAATGAACGCAGTAAGAAAACATCAGGCAAACATTGTTATTACTATCGGTCAGGCAGCAGGACGTGCCGAAATTACTCCTGAACGTATTGCAATTAATGTTGACGATTATCGTATCCCTGATAATGAAGGGAATCAGGTAATCGATCAAGCTATTGTTGTTAATGGCCCCGCTGGATATTTTAGCACTTTACCAATTAAAGCAATGGTAGAAGCCATGCAACAGCAAAATATTCTGGCTAAAGTGTCAAATACTGCGGGGACTTTTGTTTGTAACCATCTTTTTTATGGTTTACAACATCGGTTAGTTGGCACCGACATTACTCACGGTTTTGTACATATTCCCTTACTACCGGAACAAGTAAAAGACTCAAAGCAACCATCCATGCCCCTGACAATGATTGTTGAAGGGTTAGCTGTTTTGGCTCAGGCAGCATTAGATAATGAGCAAGATAAGGTCATCAGTGGAGGTACAATTTGTTAAAATCACAGAAAAATCTTTACTTAATTCGTCCGCAGGAATTGGTTTAACCCCCCGTCTTTAGACGGGATAGCTTTAAGCTCAGGCTGTGTGAAAACTCAGTTTTGATCACCTTTTGGACTAAGTAAACAATTGATATGATCAATCGGTCTTAGCAGGGGATCCAAGTCAACGATAAGATTTAGTATAATAAAGCGGTAAACCAAAGCAGGAGATTACCGCAATGTCTCACCACATAAAAGGTCAATCAAGAACCCAAGCTACCCTGTTCCCCGAAGCATTAGATGACTTCGTTACCGATGAAAATCCTGTCAGAGTTATTGATGCTTTTGTTGATAATGTAGACTTAGCTTCACTAGGATTTGAAAAAGTCATAACCAAAGAAACTGGCCGCCCATGTTACCATCCAGGCATGATGCTCAAACTATATATTTATGGTTATTTGAATCGTATCCAATCATCTCGACGACTAGAAAAAGAAACCCATCGTAATGTTGAGTTAATGTGGCTACTAGAGCGTTTAACCCCCGACTTTAAAACCATTGCAGATTTTAGAAAAAACAACAGCACAGGTATTAAGAATACGTGTCGTCAGTTTGTCCAGCTATGCCGTGAAATGAATATGTTTACCAATGTGATAATTGCCATTGATGGTAGTAAGTTCAAAGCTGTGAACAATAAAAAAAAGACCTACACGCCCAAAAAAGAAAAGGACTTAATTGCTCGATTTGATGAGAGTATTGCTCACTACTTAGCGATTTTAGCGGATAAGGATAAACAGGAATATTCTGATGAAGATGTCACGGTCATGCATGAAAAAGTGGCATGGATGAAGAAGAGACTCGCTGAATTAGCCGACATTGAAAGAAAAGTGAATGAGCATCCTGACAAGCAATTATCACTCACCGATCCTGATTCAAGGCTCATGAAAACGAGCAACATGGTGCGGCAAGTTTGCTACAACGTACAATCTGCCGTAGATACCCAACATCACTTAATCATTAGCCACGAAGTGACGCAATCCACAGATAGAGGCAAGCTCCATTTAGTCGCTACTCAAGTACAAGAAGCACTTGGAACCACTAATATAACCTTTGTGGCTGACAAAGGTTATTACAGCAGAGTTGATATTAAAAACGTGCTCGATACAGGTGCTGACATGCTTGTACCCAAAGGAGATACGTCGGGCGCTGCAAAAGCAGGGATATTCAACAAAAATCTATTCAAATATGACAAAGAAAAAGACGAATACACTTGTCCTGCGGGGAATATATTGCCTTATCGTCGCAGTGCCATGGAAGATGGTTTAAAGATACGGATCTATGTAAATCATATCGCTTGTCGAGACTGTGATATTCGAGTAAAGTGCACTCGCTCACGCAATGAGCCAAGAAAAATGCGACGTTGGGAACATGAAAATGAGATTGATGCCATGCATCAACGACTCAAGGAAGCGAGCGACACGCCGCTTATTCGTAAGCAAACGGTAGAGCACCCATTCGGCACCATAAAGATGTGGATGAGGGCGACTCATTATCTTACTAAGCGTTTAAAAAATGTAAGTACGGAGACTAACCTACATGTTCTTGCTTATAATCTTAAACGAATGATGTCCATTAAAGGCACTATTGGCTTGATGAAGGCAATTAGGCAATAACCGCTTTCATTCGGTCTGAACACCTCGCTATTATTGATAAAAATACCCATATAAACGTAATCACTTTGCAGCGATTAGCATCGCATTAGTAATCACCGAGTCCCTACAATAGTTGCAAAAGTAGCTATCATTCACAACCGAGCGGAAATAGTGTGCGAACAGCACTATTGTTTATAAGTTTTCACACAGCCTGAGCTAGTAGTTGCGTTTATTATATGGGTATGAAATATCGTAATGGTTCACATACCAAATATAAAATAGAATACCACTTTGTCTGGGTAACGAAGTATCGTTATCGAGTTTTAATGGGTGATGTAGGGCTTAGGGTTAGAGAGTTAGCGAGGCAAACTTGTGAGCATTTAGAGATTGAAATACTGCGAGGTGTAGTCAGTCAAGATCATGTTCACTTATTAGTTTCAGCGCCACCTAATATATCGCCATCAGAGATAATGAGGCGAATAAAAGGTCGAACATCGACAAAGTTGTTTCAAGAGTTTCCTCAATTGAAGAAGCGTTATTGGGGGCAACATTTTTGGGCTAGAGGTTACTTCTGTGTCACGGCAGGAGAATTAACCAAAGAGATGATCAAAGAATATCTAGAGCATCACTTTGAGCGTAAACCAAATGACAACTTTGAAGTGGAGTAATCGGCTTTAGCCGAAATGCTGGACTTTCAGTCCGCTTTTTTAACCCACCGTCTTTAGACGGTGGTTGTTTAGTACGTCAGGTTGTGGGCTAAATGGAGCTGGAGATTTTCGTTATATAATCAGAGAGTCTCGTGAACTTCCTTCAGAAATATAAGCTATCTAATAGCAATAATAGATTGTTCAATCATTCTAATATTAACTGAAAATATGACTAGAGTGTGCGATGTTTAGTTTAGTTAATTAACCGCTTAGTATCAACTGTGAAGTGAGGGTAAAATCATTGTAACTCTATCTCACAATGGGGGCGATTGCGCCATAGAGTATATAGTCTAAAAATAAATTTCTATGGCGTTAAGGGGCACTTACCGCCATAGACTTTTTACTCTAAACTTTGCTGCTACCCATTGCTATTTACTATCCATATGCTCAAGTAATACCAACTAAACTAAGTGATCTTTTTAAATGGTCTAAATATCCAATAACATCGTTGCTTTCAATCCCAATAGCCAACTATTGCTCAATCAAACGCCTTTTCTGAAAATTTACTCTCATTAAAATTTGAACCATTAATTAATCTGATTGGCTATGTTTTACTTAAGTGTTGCAATACTGTAATTATAAACAGCATTACAATATTGGAGTAAATATATGTCTTCACTATTATTGGAGCTAGAACAACAAGCTTGTGAGTTACCGTTAGAACAACAGCAGTTGTTAATTTCATTCTTACAAGATCATCACAATAGCGAATCCAGCTTAAATATACTCACAAATAATTTTATTGCGAAGCCACAATGTCCCCATTGCAAGGCAAATCATATTAAGCGACATGGGAAACCCAACGGCCGACAACGCTATCGTTGTAAAAAATGTAGCAAAACCTTTATGTGCACAATAAACACGCCATTCTTTCGATTGAGAAAAGTTGAAGAATGGCTTCCTTACTTTAAATGCATGCTAGATAGCCTCACGATAAGGAAGAGTGCTCGTCGTTGTAATATGTCAATTAAAACGGCATTTAAGTGGAGACACTGTTTCCTGACTTTACCAAATCAAGAAAAAGCGGAACGCCTATCTGGCATTGTGGAAATTGATGAAACATTATTTAGATATTCAGAAAAAGGAAGCCGTGCTCTAAACAGAAAAGCACATAAACGCGGAGGAGATAAAGCAGGGAAAGGTCGCGCAAAGGGAGATTGGGTTCCTGTATTGGTTGCCCTAGATAGGGAAAGGCATGTGTTTGATGAATGTCTTGAAAAGGCAGACACTGATACGCTGTTGGGGTTACTTAAAGAGAGAATTACAAAAGACTCAGTTGTCTGTAGTGATTGTTTTCTGGCTTATATAAAAATGACTAAGAGTATGAATATAGAACATAAAACACTAAATTTTAGTAAGAAGGAACGCGTAAAAGAAGGTG
>Ga0209292_1002373_pt1 | contig 21709 bp, 26 predicted proteins | sample GOMGulsemesocosm_2_FD_184634 | JGI IMG/M metagenome (GOLD analysis project Ga0209292, IMG submission 184634) | Methane-oxidizing microbial communities from mesocosms in the Gulf of Mexico - GOM9C Gulf of Mexico (SPAdes) (version 2) | ecosystem: Environmental > Aquatic > Marine > Cold seeps... | reverse complement strand
CGTTGAGTGTTTATCTACAATTGGACCATCAAAATTCATATGATCCCAGTTAATCACCATACCTGAATCACGCATTGCACAGGTTAGCGCGATACGCTCTGGCATGGTCATTTCATTAAAAAATACGGTCATTGCAAAAGCACCAATCTGGCTTTCAGAGATAGTGTCTTTGGCAACACCTTGGATAAAAAAGTTGATTTCGTCACTACTTAGTTCTTGGCCGTCACGTTTCTTACGAATAATCTCTTGCGCTAAAAACATCTCTATCTCCAAACTGTTTAAATAAATGCAATTGCAGAATGTTAATGATCCCCTCTTGCACAAGGGGGGAGGTAGCTAATTAATAAGCAGAGGCATCTGCTTTTTCAGCGCTTACTTCTAAGGTGTTTAACAGGTTCGTTAACAGGCTAGAGGCACCAAAACGGTAATGTTTGTTGTCTGCCCACTCCGCACCTAAAATTCGGTCTGCCATCGCAAGGTAAGATGCCGCATCTTCACTTGTTTTAACGCCACCTGCAGGTTTAAACCCTACTGTTTTGGTTACGCCCATATCACGAATCACTGTTAACATGATCTCAGCGGCTTCTGGTGTTGCATTAACTGCTACTTTACCCGTTGATGTTTTAATAAAATCAGCACCCGCTTTAATACAAAGCTCTGAAGCACGTTTTATTAATGCTGGATCTTTTAATTCACCAGTTTCAATAATTACTTTAAGTAATGTTTCACCACAGGCCGCTTTACATTGTTTCACTAATTCAAAACCCACTTCTTCGTTACCTGCAATTAAAGCGCGGTATGGAAATACAACATCAACTTCGTCAGCGCCGTAAGCAATCGCAGCTTTTGTTTCTGCAACTGCAATATCAATATCATCATTACCGTGAGGGAAGTTAGTTACCGTTGCTATTTGCACTTGTGATGCGCCAATTTCAGCCAGTGTTTTTTTAGCGATAGGCACGAAACGTGGGTAGATACACACAGCTGCAGTTGTACCAACGGATGTTTTAGCGTTGCGACACAGTTCGATAACCTTTTGCTCTGTATCGTTATCATTGAGTGTTGTTAAATCCATAAGTTTAAGTGCGCGTAAAGCAGCTGTTTTCAGATCAGACATGATTGGCTCCAGTTTCTATTTAGCTAGTTGATGATTTATATAGAATAGATAATGTAGGGAATATTACGCCGGCAGAATTCAATGATATATAGGCTTTTGTAAAAGCATTGTTGCTGTAGAGAAAAAGTGTGAGCTAGTAATTTGTCATGTAGCAAAAATGAAGACTCAAATTACACTGTGAGCCTGTGTTAATTATTATTTACTTTCAAGTGAGGGCGCTAAAGCAACATCCCAGTAAGCAGGGCTTCCGATAGCCTCTTTTAAAAAGGCGATAACCACATTGAGCCTTTTAGGAAGATGTTTTTTACGTGGGTAAACAGCGTAAACAGGCATCTCATAGCTAGCTTTCCAGTTCGGAATCAATTGCTTTAATTTGCCCGTTTCAAGCTCGTCGGATAATAAGTAGGTAGCAATATAACCGATACCGTGACCTGCAATGACTGCATCTCTAACCGCTTCAGAAAGATCAACGCGAAAATTTCCTGTCACCTGCACATCTAATTTTTCAGCATTTTTAGAGAATGGCCAGTGACTATAATCCCGTGAATTGCTGTGGTAAGTCACGCAGTTGTGGTTCAATAAATCCTCGGGATGGGCAATGGCAGGGTGTTTATCAAGGTAGTTGGCAGAGGCTGCTAATACAAAGTGGCCATCGGCAACCCGTTGCGCGGTATAACCCTCATTGATATTTTCATGGGTGGTTATCCATAGGTGAATATCTTCATCTAACATATCAATCTTTCGGTCTGTCAGGGTTATCTCAAAATTAATGTCAGGGTATTGTTCCTGCAATTTATCTAAAACAGGGATCACATGTAAAATGCCAAAAGAACGAGATAACGCCAAGCGAATGGTACCCGACATCTGCTCTGTTGCATCCATCATAGCCGCTTCAGCATTTTTCATGGATGCGTGTAACTGTGCGCAATAGGTTGCGTATTCTATGCCTGCATCGGTTAATGCTAAATTTCGTGTGGTTCTTTGCACCAGTTGAACCTGTAATTCAGATTCTAACTGGGTCAGTTGTTTACTTACGTAAGAGGTCGATACATTGAGCCGTTGTGCTGCTTTGGTAAAACTGCCGCTCACTTTTAAAGTATGTAAAATAAGCATTTGATTTGCGCGACTTTGCATATCCAGTGTCCCCAAAGGCTAAAAATGTTACAGGCTAAATAGTAATATTACAAAATAACTAAACACTACGCTAGTTCATATCGTTTCCACAGGGAAATAATTATTTTTAGTATTTTAACTGCTCACGCATATATTTAATGTACTTGAGAACTTGTTGATTTGCTTGTTGTCTATTGTTTTTTAAAACAATCAAAGCGAAAAAGGGATTTAATAATGGCAAATACATTTGCATTAATTTTGGTCATTTTAACGTTTAGCACCGGTATTATTTGGGTTATTGATAAAATAAAATGGGCCCCTGCGCGTAATAGGATACGTCAACAAGCGCAATCTCAGACTAATGAAACACTTGATGAAAAGACGCTACGTAATATTCACCCTGAGAATGTAATAATAGAAAATGCACGTTCATTGTTTCCGGTGATCGCAGTGGTCTTTGTATTGCGCTCTTTTTTATATGAACCTTTCCAGATCCCCTCTGGCTCTATGATGCCAACACTGTTGGTTGGTGATTTTATCCTAGTAGAAAAGTATGCCTATGGTATAAAAGAGCCTGTTTGGCAGAACAAAATTATGCCGCTGGGTAGCCCCAAACGTGGTGATGTTGCGGTGTTTAAGTTCCCTGGTGATACACGTATAGATTATATAAAGCGTGTTGTTGGCCTACCTGGCGATCGTATTGTGTATAAAGATAAACAGTTGTATTTAATTAAGAGCTGTCCAAATAATGAATGTGGTGACTACAAAAAAGTAGATACTAAATTTATTGGTGATAGAAGCTTTGTTGAAGCAAGAGGTTTGCAACAAGTCTACAGTGAAATTTTAGGAGAAACTGAGCATGACATATTAATCAATCCTAGCATGGCAGAGCATATAGCAAGGTATTATCAACAAAGCGATATCCCGACCTACCAGTATGAATGGGTTGTCCCTCAGGGGCAGTACTTTATGATGGGCGATAACCGTGATGGCAGTGAAGATAGTCGTTTCTGGGGATTTGTGCCGGAGCAGAACTTAGTTGGTAAAGCGGTAGCAACTTGGATAAGTTTTGAGTTTTACCGAGAGCCGAGTGGTTTATTGCCAACTTGGATACCCAGTGCTGTGCGTTTTGAGCGTATTGGTGGGATAAAGTAATTATAGCAATCGGAATAAATAGCTGATTGCTATAATTCAAACCATAGACTGACTACTTACTGCAGTCAGTCTATGGTTTAGTTCTTATTCATACTCTGCAGAGTAGGTCTCTGTATACGAGTGGGAGTAAAGCTCAAATAGGTTACCAAAGGGGTCTTCTAAGTACACCATTTTGTACGGTTTATTGTCATCTTCAGGGTGGTAACGCATGGTTTCCATTCTTACTTTTCCGCCAAACTTTTCAACCTTTTTTATCACACCTTCAAAGTCATCTGTTTCAAGGCAGAAATGGAAGATACCAATTTTAGTGAAATCGATCTTATGTCGCTCTTCGCGGTCCTTCATTTCAAAGAGTTCAACGCCAATACCATCGGTTGTAACAAGGTGTGCAATATTAAACCCTTTGAAACCTTCTCCAAATACAGCAATACACATCGCACCGATTGCAGTCTCTTTCTCTTCAATAACGGCAGAGTTGTCCATCACTATTTTAAGGCCTAACGCTTTACTATAAAACGCAACCGCTCTGTCCATTTCACCTACCATAATACCCACATGACTCATCTTCATAATATGCTCACTTTATTTGTTTACTTCAATAACAGCAGTATATGGGGCTATCTATTGTTCATGAAATTATCATCTGTTATTAATATAATAACTTTTTGTAATCTATCACCTTCGTTGGACTCTGTTATTAAACAATAATACACTCACTCATTTTCCTGATTTCATTTCATTGTAAGGTAAGACCCTTTATATGCGCTTAGATAAATTTGTTTGTAAAAGTACGACGTTAAGTAAAGGGCAGGCAATTGAAGCTATCGAAAACAAGCAGCTACTAGTAAATGCGGTTGTTATTGATGATCCTGCATTTCAAGTACATGAAAACAACAGTATCAGTCTAAAAGGTAAAATATTAACAGCGCGTCCATTTCGGTATTTGTTAATGCATAAACCTGCGAATACTATCTGTTCAAATATTGATGAAGTTTATCCATCGGCCCTTAACTTATTAGATATTGAACATAAACCTGAATTGCATATAGCTGGGCGCTTAGATGCAGATACCACTGGTCTGATATTAATAACCGATGATGGCCGCTGGACCTTTAATATTACTCAGCCAAATAGTGGCTGTCAGAAAGTCTACCGAGTTGGTTTATCTCGTGATCTTAATGATGATGTTGCTACTCGATTTGAACAAGGTGTTCAGCTACAGGGGGAAGCTAAATTAACCCTGCCTGCTTCACTTGAAATTATTAGTGCTAGAGAGGTGTTATTAACTTTAACAGAGGGTAAGTTTCATCAAGTTAAACGTATGTTTTCAGCCGTTGGCAATCGCGTTGTTTCTTTACACAGAGAGCAGATTGGGCAAGTAAAGTTAGATGTGCGGGTAGGGGAGTGGCGTTATTTATCGGGACAGGAAGTATTGTCTTTTTCTGAGTTCGACAAATCATCATAGAAACAGGAGTTATGTGATCAATTTTGGCAGTGAGCGTTTTTGAGAAACTAGCCCTTTAATAAGTGGCAATATTGAATTCGTAACTGTTTCTGATAACTCAAGGTGTTAAGCGTGCATTAAATTTAATACAACGCAGTCAAATATCGCCTTTATTGTAGCTGTATTTCTGAAAATGATTTGGGTGCTGATTTGCTGGTGTTATCCAGTTGAAATTGCTGTTTCTGTAAAAGGTAATAACTTTTTTGATTATCGAAGTGTTGTAATTCAATAATATAATTTGTCTCAGTTTCAAGTAATAGTATCCAATCTAAGCTTTGTTCTTTTGACTCAGACTCAAGTGCCAAATATTGTTGTTTTGTTAATGGTATTGGTTTCGTTGCAGGGTAAACTTTCTGTTTTTCTTGCACGCTTTTTTTTGCTGTCATCTCAGCCTCTTGTTTCATACTACTGCGTTTAGCTTTACTCTGTTTTGCCTGTTGTGATGCTTGTCGTGTTATTTGTTTCTCTGCTGATGCTTGCATTTTTACTGCGTGTTTACCTGTTGTTGCTCTTTCCTCTTCGCTCACAAACGAAGCTTCACTGGCAAGTGGGGGCTCGAACAAACTTGTATCCATTGCTGTTATTTCATTTGTTGAAAATGTGTGTTTATCGTTATCAGTAGAGGGGACGCTATCGGTTAGTGCTAATGGCATTTCAACGTTTTCTGTGACTGGAGAATAAATTTGATGGCCTACTAAAGTGATCATCAATATCGCAGAAGCCGCTGTTGCAATAGGGTAAAACCAATTTCTATTTTTTTGCAACGTCGGTTTACTGGCGACGGCCTTATGGGCCGCTGCCAGAATGCGCTGATCTAGTTGCTCACTTGGTGGCTCTTCGTTAGCTTTACCAGTTTCATCTGCTAACTCTTCATACAATGAGTCGATAAAAGCTTGGTCTTCAACTAATTGTTTATCTTGTTGTTTATCGGTCATAAAAACGTAACCCCTTGCGCATTTTCTGTAGCGCATAACGCCAACTGCTTTTTACTTTTTCTTTGTTTTGTGCCGTTATTTGAGCAATATCCTCTAGGCTAAATCCCGCTTCCTGCTTTAATAAAAATACTTCTCGTTGTTCAAAAGGCAGGGATGCTATTTGTTGTTTTAATGCTTCCGCCAATGTCTGATTATCGGTGGCATGCTCTTGTGCTGCTACCTCTGATTTAGCGAGCTGTGATATATCCCCTTCACTTTTATTATCTGCCTGTTGTCTCTCTAAGGTGACACTTTTATTTTGCGAATAGTCGATGGCGATGCGCCGTGCAATGGTAAATAAAAAGGTGCTAAACAGTGCTGTTACTTGATAATTTTCACGGTTGTTGATGAGCTTTAACCAGGTATCGTGGCAAAGCTCTTCAGCAATGGCATTGCTTAGGTTTTGACGAATGAAAAAACGAAATACAGCTTGCTTATGTTTGCCATAAAGCTGATCAAACGCGCCCGCATCGCCCTTTGCATAGGCAAGCATTAAGCATTGATCTTGTTTCTGCTGATCTTGATTATTCAATCCATTACCTTTTACTTTTATTCGTCGTTATTTTTCAACAGGTGCTAAGGCATCAGCTAACTTGACCATATTAATGAACTCACTACGATAACCATGTTTATCTACGCCTTTGGTATTTTCTGCCAGTGAAATGACATTATTGAGTTGCATTGTAGTCACATTATCACCGCCTCGTAATAGCTGGGCAAATCCTGCCACGGCTGCAGAAAATTGATAGTTATTACTGGTTAATTGTAGTGATGTTTTGATCTCTGTATCTTTAATGGCTATTTCAATTAACTGACTTGTGTTTTGCTGTGGCAATTTGTAACGCAATTTCAGATAGGCTAACTCGTTATTAAGTTTGGTTTTATTATCTTTTTGCTCGCTGTTTTTGTTTTCATAACGCAGTGCATCAATACTTTGTTGTTTGGCATTAGCCAGTGTTATTTCATAAATAGCCGTTATTGTGTGTCCTGCGCCAATATCCCCCGCATCAATCTTGTCATTGTTAAAATCTTCACGCTTTAAGGCACGTGTTTCATAACCAATAAGACGATATTCACTGACAAGAGCAGGGTTAAATTCAATTTGAATTTTGACATCTTTAGCGATAGTAAACAGGGTTGATGATAACTCTTCCACTAAGACTTTTCGTGCTTCATTCAAATTATCGATATAAAAGGCGTTACCGTTGCCATTTTGTGCAAGTTCTTGCATTAACGCATCGTTATAGTTACCGCCGCCAAAACCTAAAATACTCAAACTAACACCTGATTTTCGCTGTGTTTCTATCTTGTTTTTAAGAGCTTGTTGGTTAACCATGCCTACGTTAAAGTCACCGTCGGTGGCTAATATCACTCGGTTGATACCCTCTTTTATAAACGATTGTTTAGCAAGACGATAAGCAAGTTCAATACCTGCTCCTCCGTTGGTTGAGCCACCTGCTGATAAACGTTGCAACGCATCAATAATAGCTGTGCTGTTATCACCTTGGGTTGGCTCAAGTACCACACCAGCTGCTCCTGCATAAACGACAATTGCGACGCTATCATTTTCGCTTAGTTGTTTACTGAGCATGGTTAATGCATTTTTTAACAGACCTAATTTGTTAGCGCTATTCATTGAGCCTGATACATCCAATAAAAACACTAAGTTTGCAGCAGGCCGTGCTGAATCTACAATTTTATGGCCCTGTATTCCGATATGAATAAGGTGTTTATTGGCATTATAGGGGCTCGGGCCTATCTCTTTATAGACTGAGAATGGCCCCTTTGTTGGAAGCGGGTAATGATAAGAAAAGTAGTTAAGCATCTCCTCTACACGTACGGCACCTTGTTGTGGTAGCTGACCTTGGTTAAGTAAACGACGCACATTGCTATAGGAAGCAGTATCAACATCAATTGAAAAAGTAGAAACAGGTTGTTGTGAGGTTAAGTTAAAGCCGTTACCTGAATAGTGTGCATAATTTTCATTATCGGCATTTGTTGGGCTGGGATAATAGGGCTGAAAAGAGGGGGCTTGTTTTGATTTCATTGATTGATGGCGTTCTGCAGAGGTTGCCAAAACAAGTTCGCTTTTCTGTTTTTCGTAAACTGCATCATATTCGATTATTGCCTGTTCTTGCGCTTCGGTATGCTGGTCGCTAGTTTGTGTGTTTTTCTGTGATGGTGTTTGTCCGCAAGCAAGCAGGATAAGTGCACTTGATAAAATAACCAGTGGTGCTTTTTTCTGGGTAAATAGTTTCATGTTGTTGCTCCGTTTAGGTGGTGTTATTAGCTATAAACGGGCGAGATTTAAAAAGGGGTTAATTAAATTAAATATTTTTTAAGATAATAGGGCCTGTTGATTTGTGTAGTGAAAATGGCAACAGGCCTTAGCTATTATTGGGTTTTATTAACCAATGAAATTGGCTCATCTTGGTTGTGCTTAGCCCTTTTGATTACCTGTGCTAGATAACTGTCACGATTTGTTAAAAATTCGAGTAACAATCTTGGGTAATCTTTTACGACCGCATTTTGAACAGAGGGGCGGTGCTTCAAGGCGTTACGCCACTGTTGGCAGTTAGGTAGTTCATCAAAAGTATGCAAGCTAATAAAGGTGTCAAATACATCAAAATAACGAAATATGGGTCCATAGACGGCATCTATTAAGTGAAATTCTTGACCTGCGAAATAAGGCTCTCCTATTAATTTACTCTCTATAGTGCGAAATTTATCTTGTATTTCACTATGTAGAGCATAGAAGTCAGCTGCGTCTTTTGCATTGTATAAACTGGCTACTTTACCGAGGATGCTAGATCCAAACTCAATCCATGCGCGATGGAAGGCTTTCTCAAAGCTATCCTTAGGGTGCAAAGAACCTGGCGTTACCTCATCTAAGTATTCACAAATAATGGCAGATTCAAAAAGTGCTTCGTTGTCATTCACTAATAACGCTTCATTTTCGCTCACCAATAAAACTGGTACTTTACCCAAAGGCGATGCTTGCTTAAACCAGTCTGGTTTATTGTTAAGGTCAATATCGGTTCTAGTGTAGGCAAGACGCTTTTCTTGCAAGGTGATAATTGAACGTTGTACATAAGGGCATAAAGTGTGACTAATGAGATTAAAATGTGGCTGTTTCATTATCAAAAACTCCTATGTTCTGATTTGTTGTGCTGTTGCTTTTAAATAACGGTTGATAGTGTATTTACCACCACCTAAACAGAGTTGTGTCACGGTCATTAAAGTGAGAAACAGGGGATACTCCCACCCTCCACCTACGTTAGTGAATAACCAACCGTTTGCTAAATGTGCCCAAGTTGCACCTAATAAGATAGGGATGACAAGTGCTGAAAAGAAACGTGTTTTAAATCCCAGTAAAAGTGATAAACCTGTGGCTACCTCAACCAAGAAAACGATATAAGCGAGTATTTCTGGTAATCCAATAGTGCTAAAAAACTGTGCTGTCCCGGCTAAGCTATAGACGACCATTTTCAGATATAAGCTGTGTGCTAATAGCACGCTAGCCAGCGAAAAGCGTAAGATAAGTGCCGCCATATCGGTATTAAGTAAGTGTTTCATTGTAATGATCTCCATTTAGTAAGTGTGCGAATATAATACACATTGCTTGTAGGCAAGGTAATTAGCATAATGTGCAATCTAATATTGCAATAATGCAAGTAGTTTAAAGGTTGGAGAATGTTATGGATTGGAATGCATTAAAGGTCTTTCTGGCCATTGTTCATTGCGGATCATTATCGGGAGCCGCCACCGAACTTGGCGTGAATCATTCAACTATTTTTAGGCGCCTGAACGCTTTTGAAGAAGAGATAGGGGGGCATTTATTTGAACGTATCAATAATCGTTATGAATTAACCGCATTGGGGCATGAGCTACTCGGACTTGCTCAAAATATTGAAAACTCTTTTGATGGTATCAATCGTTTTCTTGTGGGCAAAGAGTTTCAGCCTAAGGGAGTGGTGAAGATAACCGCACCTAATAATATCGCTTATCGTTATTTACCACGTTATATCACTGATTTTAATCTTCAATATCCTGACATTCAGGTTGAGATATTAGTCAGCAATCAAGAATTTAATATGTCTAATCGTCAAGCCGATATTGCGGTGCGATCCACCCCAGCACCCGCAGAGCACCTGATTGGAAGGAAAGTTGCTTCAATCAATTGGAGTGTGTTTGCCAGTAAAGCTTATAATGAAAAATTCGGTTTACCAAACGATATGGATGCGTTGAGCAATCATCTATTAATTGGTGCGACAGGTGCGCTATCACGCCTACCCGCATTTACAAACCTTGAAAAGAACTTTGCGCAGCAAGTGATAACACGCTGTGATGATTTGACTGCCATGTCTTATTTTGCGGAGTCAGGGCAAGGTCTCGCATTTTTACCTGATGATCAAGCAAGACCTGAGCTAATAAAATTATTTATGATTGAAAATAACTTTCCTAGTGACATCTGGCTATTAACACATCCTGATTTGCGCAACGTAGAAAGAATAAAGTTAGTGATGCGCTTTTTAACAAAGGCTTTTATGGATGAATTGGCTGTTTAAATTGATGTAATGCCATTGTGAATAGTTGTTAATAACAATGACAAACGAAAATGGAGCTGTTTAACGCTTTAGTAAGCATAACCAGCTTCCATTTCCACTTAAAAGGAGAAGTTTAAATCATTGAGAGCATTTTATTCATGGCTTTCATACATGAAAATATCTTCTATTGGCCTTGCCAGTATGGCTGATATTTTGAATGCCAGTGGCAAACTGGGGTCATACCTGCCAGACTCTATCGAGATAACTGTTTGACGACTGACTTCCAATAATTCCGCTAACTTACCTTGAGTTAATTTTTTCTCTTTTCTCAGTACTTTTATATGGTTTTCCATCTTATATAAGACCATTTTTAACTAACTGATCTATATGTTCATTGAGTGTGTTTTTAGGTGACATATATTGCATTGCAAACTCCGATTTACTGCGGCTATTATCAAATGTTATTGCATAGTTTACGTTGTTGGAAACATATTTTCGTTGCATACCAATTAATGGAGCAATTAAGTAAATAAGCCATTTAGGTAATTCTTTTCTGGGCAGTTTATTTTTAATATTGTGTTTGTTCAATGTTATTAATTGGCTAATTTCTAATAGGGTTAAGGTTTTTGCGACTGCGATGTATCGACCTGTTGCTGAAGGTTTAAGTGCCGCTGTTATATGCATGCTTGCAGCATCTCGTACATCAACGACCCCCAAACTTAAATTAGGCACTCCGGTTTTAAATGAGCCATTAACAAACTGGATCATCATTTTAACGCTGGTACTGTCATGGCGGCTAGAAAGGGACGGACCAAAAATAGCACCCGGATGCACGGTAATTAAATCCCAATCATTTTGTTGGCTGATTTCCCAGGCAGCTTGTTCCGCTTTTGTTTTCGAAAAAGCATAAGCATTGTAAGTCTTATCGGTGTTTTTATTGTGGCCTGCTTCAGTGACTTTCTGCTGGGGCTCATTACTTAAATCGTTGGCATTGTTAAACAGTGTCACGATGCTGCTGGTGACTACAACACGTTTAACTGAGTTTGTTTTATTAACACTCGATAAAACGTTTTTTGTGCCATTAACAGCAGGATCAATCAGTTGTTTTTGTATGTTTTCAGGCTTGTCTAAAAAATAGGGGGATGCGCAATGCAAAACAATATCACATCCTTTTACTGCATCATCAAAGCTGTTTGCCACTAATAAATCGGCTTCAAATAATACCAGTCGCTTAGGGGCTAATTTTTCAAGTTTTAAAAGATGCGTAATTTTCACTTTATCGTTTAGGTTCCTCACCGTCGCATGTACGCTATGACCTTGTTTAATGAGTAATTCAACAATCCAAGATGCAAGGTAGCCTGAAGCGCCTGTTACCATTATATTTTTATGTGTCTTCATTTTTATATGCCCAAGTATTATTTATAAAATCGGTCGCTGAAAACGAGGGCAATTGCCCAGATTAGAATGCCTGCTATTAGTACCCAAACTTGATTAAAAAGTGGAATAATGTCGTTTGACTGCAACACTCCAGTAATACCCATCGCTACTATTACAAGTGTTAAGGTGGCTAAGCTTGCATGTTCGTGTAGTTTCTTTTGTAGCTCATCCATTTTTGAATAGATAAGGTAAGAGACAGGCAGTATTAAAGTGAAGGTGCCAATTGCTAATAGCGATGATATCCATTGTGGCAATTGAAAAGGCGACCCCAGTAGGGTGATGGTAGTAGCGGAAGCTATTATTATTGCTCCTATAATGATTTTTAATATATATTTTATTTGCTCATTGCTCTTGAAGTCGATCATACTATTTCCTCTATAAATGTTAAGTTTGCTTTACATTTGTAGCATATATAGTCAATTGTTAAATGTAAAGCTTACTTTACATTAAGTGGCTATTAAAATTTTATTTCTGTCTATAACATAAAATATAAATTATTATATTGCCTGTTGATTTATACAGTGTTGTTGTGTTTAATAGTCACACTAGATAAGTTTATGTATTCATTATCAATATAAGGAGATGAAAATGATTAAAGGAAGTTGCTGCTGTGGAGCTATTGAGTTTGAGCTAAGTGAGAAACCAAGCATGATGGGCATGTGTCATTGTACGCGCTGCCGAAAAGTAGGAGCAAGTGCGTTAGTCTTTGTTAAGTCTGAATCTTTTCAGATAATACGCGGACGCGATAAAATATCGACTTTCAAGGCACAGGCTCCCTATAAATACGATCGCTGCTTCTGCTCTGTCTGTGGTTCTGCACTTGGGGAACTCTTTTCAACAGATAAGTCATTTCCGATCACTGCCAACTGCATTGATGAGGATATTGATCTTGAAAATAAATTTCATGAATTTGTTTCAGAGAAACCGTGTTGGTTAAAAATTGGTGATTCGGCAAAACAATTTGATGAGCATCCATTCGAGTCATAAATAAGATTAATATATACAAGGTATCAATGAGGGTTATAACTGCTGGCGTTGCTTATTCGGTTAGGACTGGTTTGCAGCTTTAACTCGTAACCATATCGGAGAAGTGTAATGATTGCCGTTATTTTTGAAGTACAAATTGCAGAAGGGAAAAGTGCTGAATATCTAGATATAGCAGCTGCTTTAAAACCTCTTTTAGTAGAGATAGAGGGGTTTATTTCAATTGAACGGTTTCAAAGCCTGACTAATAAAGACAAAATACTATCTTTATCGTTTTGGCGGGATGAAGAATCGGTACAAGCATGGCGTAATTTAGAGTCTCACCGTATGGCTCAGTGCAAAGGAAGAGAGAGTGTATTTGATTTTTACAGACTAAGAGTGGCTGGTGTTATTCGAGACTATGGCTCAGAGCAAAGAGAAGAAGCTCCTAAAGATAGTTTAGTTGTACACGATCAGCTTAAATAACAAATGGATATGAGAAAAATGTTTATTTTTGGGTAAGCTTTAACGTGCATTGCAAAGAAGATAAAGGTGCTCAAATATAGGTGTTTCTAAGCAGTTTTAATGGTAAATTATAGGTTAAATTTATTAGCCAGAAGTTCAGGCTCAGTTCTATATGGATATGTTGAATGTTAGAAGTTATTGCGTACGTTGTGCCCACTATTTTGATCATACTTGTCGGAGCCTATTTTTATGTTGAAACGCAGAGAAGAAAAGCGATAGAGAAAAAAAAGAGAGCGATTATTTCACGGGTTAGCACTATTAAAAATAACTTCAAAGCTGAGCTAAAGGGACTTGTTGAGCAAAAAATATTAACTATCAAGCAGCATGAAGCACTTTACCGCTTGGCCAATAATTTTTTCATTTTCCAACCTGTCTCAACTCAAAGTATCGAGTTTTGTGAGTACTCACTAAACAATGTGATCGGTGTGATACCCAATACATCTCCAGAAAGCCACTATTATGATCGTGTGCAAGAAAAGCTTAATGGGTTCGTAGGTGCTTTACCTGTTGCTGCAAATAGTTTTAATAGCAATTTTTACCGTAAAGACCTACCTCTGTTAATCAAGCAGTTAGTTAATGCTATCGATGAGTTACACAAAACAGAAAGCGAACTGAGTGATTTGAGTAACTTAAGTGATATTGATAACGAAGAGCTATTACCTTCTGAAGCAGCTTAAAACAATTAACACTTCTCAAAATATAGAGACATAAAAAAACCGACATTAGTCGGTTTTTTTAATTGAAAGCTAGCAAACTAAATTAATCCGCTGCGTAACCATTCTCAGGTAATACTTTACCATCTAAAATAGCTTGGTTATCTTGCATCGTTAAACGACCAGATAAGAACCATTGTGCCGCTAGTGGGTAGATCAAATGCTCCTGTGTTAATACACGTTCGCTCAGATCTTCGCTATTATCATCACTAAATACGGGGACTTTAGCCTGTAAGACTGTTGGGCCACTATCAAGCTCTGGTGTTACAAAGTGTACCGTTGCACCATGTACTTCATCGGATGCATCAATAGCACGCTGATGAGTATTGATACCTGGGTACTTTGGCAACAATGATGGATGAATATTGATCATTTTACCTTGGAATTTGTTAACAAACTCTGTGGTTAAAATACGCATGAACCCAGCAAGAATAATCAAGTCAGGTTGATGCTTATCAAGTTCAGCACTCAGTAAAGCATCGTATGCTTCACGTGATTCAATACCTTTACTTACAACCACCGTTGAGTGAATATTTGCATCGGCTGCACGTTGTAAACCATACACATCTGCTTTGTTGCTGATAACAGCAACAATTTCAGTTTGTTGGCCATCCAATGGCTGTTTATGTAGCTTATCAATGATGGCTTGCAGGTTAGTGCCACCACCAGAGATAAGTACAACAATCTTTTTAGTCGCCATCTGCTTAGTTAATCTCTACTTGAGATTCGCCTTCAGCTGCGTCTTCAATGTGACCTAATACCCAAGCGTTTTCACCTTGAGCTGTTAAGATCTCAACTGCTTTCTCTTTTTCAGAAGCAGGAACAACAATCATCAGACCAACACCACAGTTAAATGTACGGTACATCTCTTCTGTTTCAACGTTACCGTTTTCTTGTAACCAGTTGAAGATTGCAGGCCATTCCCAGCTCTTACCATCTACAACAGCTTTGCTGCCTGCTGGTAATACACGTGGAATGTTTTCCCAGAAACCACCACCAGTGATATGCGAAATAGCATGTACTGGGCAGTTTTTAAGTAATTCTAATGTAGATTTAACGTAGATTTTAGTCGGTGTTAACAGTGTATCACCTAGCGTTGAATCACCGAATGGTGCGCTTGTATCAGCTTTTGATACTTCTAAAATTTTACGAACTAACGAGTAACCGTTAGAGTGAGGACCACTTGAACCAACAGCGATTAATGCATCACCGGCAGCTACTTTAGTACCGTCAATTGCTTCAGATTTTTCAACAACACCAACACAGAAACCAGCGATATCGTAATCGTCGCCTTCGTACATGCCTGGCATTTCAGCAGTTTCGCCACCGATTAATGAACAGTTAGATTGTAAACAACCTTCACCGATACCAGTCACAACGTCAGCAGCTACGTCAACATCTAGCTTGCCTGTTGCGTAGTAGTCTAAGAAAAATAGAGGTTCTGCGCCTTGAACAATAAGGTCATTCACACACATAGCTACTAAATCGATACCAACGGTATCGTGCTTCTTAAGATCAATCGCTAAACGAAGCTTTGTACCAACACCATCAGTACCAGCAACTAATAAAGGCTCTTTGTAGCCAGTTGGTAGTTGACATAATGCGCCAAAACCACCTAATCCACCCATTACTTCAGGGCGTTTAGTGCGTTTTGCTACACCTTTAATACGTTCAACTAATGCTGTACCTGCGTCAATATCTACGCCAGCGTCTTTATAGCTTAAAGAGGTTTTTTCGTTGCTCACTTGCAATCCTCGCAAAATTAAGGGTAAAAACGATTATCGTTTTTACGTTAGGGGAATTTTATGCGCGCATTTTAGCATTTATATGACCAGGATCGAACTGTTTCTGATAAGAATTTGCATTTTCAGGTAAATCTTTCATAAATTCTTCTTTAAAAAGAGGAATTCAAAAGCAATATTGCTAATTTAAGCAACATTTAGTGGTTTATCATCTTGCATTCATCGATGATCTGCTTATGATCTAAGTTCAACTTTATTTTTGGTGATAGCACATAATGATCTCTACTGTTTTAAAACCTGTTTTTTTGATTGTCTCTGTCTTGTTTGCTGTTTTTGTAAATGCACAGCAATTTGATAATCCATATCAAGGTAATGTGCTTACGGTATCTTTTGATGAAAAAGAGTTAAAAGAACAAGCGTTAAAACAAGTATTAGTGAAAGTGTCAGGTAATACCGATATTGATAAACTTGGTGAGACAAAGCTATTGCTTAAAAACACACAAAATTTGCTTTCGCAATATGGGTATCGAAAAATCCAAGGGGCAGAGTATTTCTCGGCAGTGTTTGATAAACGTAAAATCAATAAAGCACTTAAAGATATGCAACAACCAGTCTGGGGGGATACCCGCCCTGTAACGCTTATCTGGTTAATTAATAATAATAAACTCGTTTCTGACAATATTATCAAACAAAGCAATGACGCTTCATTAAGTTGGTCACTGCAACAAACAGAGATACGTCGAGGTATTAGCTTGCAGTTTCCTTTGATGGATCTTGATGATAATTTGGCTCTTTCTGTTTCAGATGTGAAAGGGCGCTTCTATGATCAGGTTGCAAATGCCTCAACGCGTTACTCTCGCCAACACTTTGTTACCGCGGAACTACAATCAACTAGCAGTGATAAATGGCGATTAAAATGGCAACTAGTACAAAGTAATAATGTATCAAAACAAAATATTACTCTAATTAATAAGCAGTTTGTTGGTGGAAAGTCTTCAATTACCAAACAAATGGTTAATGCCATTGCTGACTATTATGCTGGGCAGTATGCCATTCTTGAAAATCAAGGTGAAAAATTTACGCAAACACTTCATATTAATGGTATTGATTCCTTAGCTGAACTCGCAAAGTTAAACAGTGTATTAAAAAGTCTATTTGCAATCGCTTCTTATAAAATAGTGGCGCTTGAAGCTCAGCAAGTAAGTGTTGAGGTTAAAATAAATGGCGGTTTGAACAGTTTCAAGAATGCACTAATTGTGCAACCTAACTTAAAACTTGATACCAGCCTACCGGTGGCTTCTGAAAATAAAGGTAGTGAGTCAGAAGTTGCTGTAGAGAACGAAACATTAATAGATGAAGATAAAGTCGCAACTGTTAAGTCAGAAGCACTTTACTTTAATTGGCGATGAGGAAAACTATGCCACAGGATGAATTACGTTTTCAATATCCGCTACTTGCGCTGAAGTTTCCCGATGATGAAACCTTTGCTAGTTTCTATCCCGGACAAAACGCTGCTCTATTAACGCAGCTTAAAAACAGTGTTGTTTGTGCTGGAGAGCCTGTCTTATATATGTGGGGAGAGTCGGGTAGTGGCCGTTCACACCTGTTGCATGCATTATGCTCAGAAGTTGATGAACGTGGTGATAGTGTTGCTTATATTCCACTGCACCATCACCAAGGCATGAGCCTGGATATTTTCGAAAATATGGAAAATATGACCCTACTTTGTATCGATAACATCGATGCCATTGCGGGTAATAAAAAGTGGGAAAAAGCGCTATTTGATTTTTATAATCGCTGGATTGATAACAAAGAACAACGCGCAAAGGGGGCCAGTTTAATCCTTTGTGCTAATAATCTACCTAAACAGATAGGTATTAAACTCAAAGACTTAGTGTCACGTTTGGAGTGGGGCGCTTGTTATCATTTAACCCCTCTTAATGACGAAGAAAAGTTAGGTGCACTGCAATTGCGCGCAGAGTTAAAAGGCATGAAACTGCCTGTAGATGTAGGACGTTTTCTGTTGAATCGCCTTTCCCGTGAAATGGATCTGTTACTGAATACGCTTGATCGTTTAGATAATGCTTCATTAGAAGCGCAACGCAAGTTAACTATTCCCTTTGTGAAAGAGGTATTAGGTTTATAGCATTTGTAACTACTCAGGCCGTCGCCATTTTAGGCTATTTCATCGTTGAAAAATGCGCATTTAGATAACTAAACTGTGCTTTTTCGCCTTGAACTAACTATAAATGGCCTAGCCCTGAATATTTACCGTCTCTTTATATACAAAAGGCCCCCAATTTGAATAGGGTGCTGAATAGTTACAAGCATTAAAGCGATCTTTATTAATCAATAAAGGTCGCTTTTTTGTTTATAGATTCAGGCAGCGTAATTGAAAACTTTTTTAGTTGCTCACGGCTAAATAATAACTTACCTTTTTGAGCCGTTTGTGTGCCTAATTGATGTGCCTGTATTTCAGATTCAAGCAGTAACTTCGCCATTTGTGCTGCTAACTTCCCCTGTTCAAAGCCAAAAAGTACCAAACCACCAATCGCTTTATCCTGTCCAATACTGAAATCCCAAAAGGCGAAGGGGGGGATTGCTGTGTTTTGCACTGTCCAGTTAAGTACTTCTGACGCTGGGGTATGATGGCCATTGCTATCAGTAAGTGTATGATATAACCCGATAAATAACATGTCGTATTGGTTTTCCACCCTGCTAGGGACTTGCTTTTTCCACTCTTCAAAGGTGGAGATTAATTGAATATCAACCTGTATATCAGAAATGATTATGTGATTGTTGTTGGAAAATTTTTCTTCAAAAATAGTTTTTGATGTATGGCTATCATCAAATAACAGTAATACTTTTTTAGCATTTCCGTGGGCTATTTTAGAGATGGAACGTTTAATAAGTGGGCGTTCTAAAACGCCGGTGATATTTTTGCTCTGATGTAGTTTATAGTGGCGGGGGTTATTGTTAATACCTAAAAAAACCACCGGTGTTTCTGTTTTAGAAAATCGTGGCCCAAGGAGTTTAAGCGCATTATCATCGCCTAAAATAACTAAGTCGGGTTGTAACTGTTGATATTCGGCCCATGCTTTATCTGCTTGTTGTTGATAAAAGCGGTTCGCCACTCTTTTGGTGTCCATCTGAAAGTAAACTAGGTTGTAGTTATCTTTAAATACTGACTGCAATCCACTTATATAACTTTGATCCCAAGCAAATTCACTGTGGTAACTCTCAATAATTAATACCGTTTTTTTTGCAGATACAGATAAAGACATGCAAGTTATTAATAAAAAAAACAGTACTGTCATGACTCTTTTCATCACTTACACCTAAATACCAATGATAGTAATAAGTATAGCCTTATGTATTGCTCTTTTTGTATTTTGATTCTTTTGTGTTTTTTATGGCTCTAATTTATTGATGCTCTTTCTAATCACGGCGACGCCAATCATCACAAACAGTGGAATTTAAAATAACGGCCCTAATCATAACAGGTAGGTCTTTGGTTCAAATTTTGGTTCATATAATACAAAATCTCCAAAACGTTGTGTCATAAATTCAATAATCTGTTTGTCTGTTTGAGCTTCATCCTGCATTTTATAAACCACTATACGTAGATCTTTAGCGATAAGGGAGTTTGATTCCATTAAGTTTTGATTTAAACACTGTGGACAACGCAACTCGCGAGAAAATTTAATTGTTCCTGTTTGTTGTTCATTACTTTCAAAGTTAAAGGTTTCTACCTGTTTAACTTGATCACGATTTGCAGGTGAAAAGGTGCTATTAAGTGGTGTGTTTTGTGCTTGTGCAAAGCTAGAAAATAGTAGCGTGAAAATAAAGAGTAAACACATCAATCTACTCAGTTTTTTCAAAAAATGGTTGTAACTGCTTATCCCAAATGAATTGGTTAAGCACTCCGTTAACACGGGTTGCAATAAGACCCTGTTTATCGATTAAATAACTCTCTGGTGTACCAATCACACCTAAATCGATCGCTAATTTACCTTTGTCATCCACAATGATCTGTTGGTAAGGGTTGCCGGTTTTATTAAGCAAGCTTTTTGCAGTTTGCGGATCATCTCGGAAATTAAGGCCTACAATGTTAATGCCTTGCTCTGCCAGTTTTAATAAAAAGGGATGTTCAGATTTACATGCACTGCACCATGACGCCCATACGTTAAGTAGTGTGTACTCACCTCTTGGTCTGTTTTTGAATATTGATTCAGTTATTAATTGTCCGCTTTGTAACTCTGTTAAGGAAAATGATGGAAATGGTTTGGCTTTAACCTTTACCTGATTGTCATTTTCTTTATTATTGAGTGCTAGCAAAAAAACACTCATCACCATTATTATAATCACCAGTGGAATAAATAACGTTAACTTTTTGTTGTTCATTTTTCATCCTAACAGTTCGTTTTATCATTACGAGTGTAGCACCCAACATCATTAACATCGTACCTAACCAGATCCAGTTAGTAAAAGTACGTTTTTGAATGCGCACAGCATAATAGTTTACATCTATTTTTTCACCTAGAGTGATATAGATACCTTTGTTCCATAGTGATTTGATAGCAGACTCGCACATATCCATCACCCTCACTGGGTAGTGTCGCCTTTGTGGAGTTAGTTGATATTACTGTTGGTTAGTTTGATCAGTGACTAGCAACAGAGCTTGTTCAGCGCTGTAGTTTGGGCCAATCACCCATGTGTTTCAATATAGTACACCTTTAACTCTCGAGCATAACTCGATCTCCAGTCTCCATTTTACTGCTGATTTCGGTGGAGTTATGTGCGTTTAACAGTGTGCCAATAGCACATATCCCCTCTCTAAATGGGCGAAAAACATTGCACTATTGTTAAATAGTTTTTAAATAGATAGGGGGGGAAAAGGGATGAGACAACAGCCCACGAGACTAACAGCAGTGTTATTAAACAAGTGGCTGATAAGCCTGAGCAAAGCTGATTTTCAATATAATAGTGAAAATCAAACTCACAGAGATCACTTTCAAAAATTGTTGCTTGTTAAGCTTTTGCTCTCCCCAATTGACACAAGTAGCTAACCCACGGATATTTTTCCTAAATCAAATGCCTCATAATTATCGGATAAAAAGTACTTAACAGTACCGTAAGTGTGATTACTGCCAACAGACTATTTAATATTAAAAACAGTACTTCTCGACTATATATGGATTGTAACTTTGCAACGTTAAAGCGCCCATCGTCATTGATAAACAGAGTGATAAAAGTAGTAACAGCAATATAGAAATAATATTCAACAGGGATAATACCGGATTGTTAAGTAGCGGAAAGGTTTTAATGCTGACAGCAGGAAAGCTGCGTAAGCTACTAAGGTGGCCACTAGAATCGCTAGCAAGATTTCAATAGCACTTTCAAGTGGTTTGAGTTTGTCGATTAGCGCGTCGATAGAATCAAACTTATCACCTACTACTTTATTGATGAGCTGTAATAAATCCTCTTTAAATATTATCGCAAGCCAGGTAAACAGTACTGTCACATAGATATTAAACGAATACTCCCCATGATATGATGGAACACGCTTTAGCAAGCTCCGGTGAAGTTGATGTATCAGTTGCTTGGTTTTTGTTAAGCAAGTATTAAGTCGTACATGGCATGTTAATACACTGCTAAAAGTCCCAATGCAGGCATCAATTACATCAGCCAGCATCTGAATTGATGTGTAGTAGTCATGCACTTTGTTATGGCTACGGCTCTTGGCGACATAAGCCATAGAAAGCCTCGTTGTAATAGCCTTCCAACGGCATAGAAACCTATCAGTATGATGTCTATTTTATTAACCACTAGCGTGCGAGTGATAGTCGTATATTGATGCTAACGCTGATAAAATCAATGTAATAATAGCGGTACGATACTTAGAAACAAACATAGGAT
>Ga0209292_1002371_pt1 | contig 21714 bp, 19 predicted proteins | sample GOMGulsemesocosm_2_FD_184634 | JGI IMG/M metagenome (GOLD analysis project Ga0209292, IMG submission 184634) | Methane-oxidizing microbial communities from mesocosms in the Gulf of Mexico - GOM9C Gulf of Mexico (SPAdes) (version 2) | ecosystem: Environmental > Aquatic > Marine > Cold seeps... | reverse complement strand
AGTGCTGAAGAAGAACTCGCCTTCGATATTTCTGCCGCGGTTTCCTACCGTGTTGCGCCTAAGTGGTTTGTCGGCCTTGAGTTCCGTCATCAGTCGGACTACCTGAGCCCAGAAGAAAACGGCGTGGAAATGGAATCTGAGCTGCACAGCTCTCAGTTCGACCTGACCGACTGGAGCAAGGGTTCTAAGCACCAGTATGGCGCCTACTTTGGTCCTAGCATTCACTATGCCGAGAAGCAGTGGTGGGCAACCGCCGGTGTTCTCTGGCAGGTGGCCGGTGGCGGTTCTAAGTACGCGGATGTGCGCAGCAATCGCAACTGGGATGAACACGAGAAGATGCACGTGGGTCTGAACTTCGGTTACGAAATGTAAGACCGCTGTTGGGTCTGCTCTGATTAATCAGCAGACTTAAACACACAAGGCTGCGACCGGACACGATCAACGTGTTGGCGCAGCCTTTTGCCGTTCTAAACGGCGTACATTTAATAAATTTAATGTCGCTCAGTGATTCAGGAGCAATCTGTATGAAACGCCGCGCTTTTGCCAAAAGACTTTCCCTCTTAACCGCCGGACTGATATTACCGGTGGGTAAGTTACACGCAAAAACCTACCTAAGTATCGAGCAAGCCAGGCAGCTGTTGTGGGCCGATACCCCCATGCAAGCGGTGGCCCTGACGCTGACCAAAGAGCAGGCCAAGTCCATTCGATCCAGCTCCGGTATTCGTGTGCGCAACCCGCAGATGAAGCTCTGGAAAACCGACAATAACGGCTGGTTTATCGTCGACCAAATTATTGGCAAGCACGAGAACATCGACATGGCCTTTGCCCTCGACGGGGACGGCAAAGTCATGGGCATGGAGATTCTGACCTACCGTGAAACCTACGGTTTTCAAGTGAACCACCCCAAATGGCGTGCTCAATTCCATGGACGCGACCACAGCGAACACCTTAAACTCGACCATCAAATTAAAAATATATCCGGCGCGACCCTGTCTTGCCGACATATTACCGACGGCATTAATCGCCTGACACAGACCTGGGATCAAGTCTTGCGCCATCTATAACAACAAGAGATGCGACAAGCGCAGCGAGAAAATCTATGCAGTGGCTCAAACATTGGTTCTCACGCTGGCAGGCAACTGAACTTGAAGCATCAAGTACGCTGGCACCCGGCCAACTGAGCCGCTGCCAAGCGCTGCTCGGCACCTTTGTGGAAGTGCACCTAAAAGACCCAGAGGCAGCGGCAGATGATAAAACCCTGATCGCCATCAGCCAAGCGGCCTATCAAGCCATCGAGCGGGTGCAAACGCTGATGAGCTTTCACGACCCGCGCAGCAAGCTCTCACGCATCAACGCCAGCGCGCACATAGCGCCACTACCGCTAACACCCGAACTGACCGATGTACTGCGCCAGGCATTAACCCTAAGCCAACTCAGCGACGGCCACTTTGACATTACCGTGGCGCCGCAATTGATTGCCCAGGGGTTACTGCCCGAGCATCGATCGAAAGCCGAGCAACAACAACCCGTGCGCGGCAGCTGGCGCGACATAGAATTAACCGAAAGCTCTGGCCGTCACTGGATTTTTTTCAAACGCCCCCTGCAACTTGATCTGGGCGGCATCGCCAAGGGTTACGCCGTTGACCAGGCGCTGGACGCCGCCGAAGCCATGGCAACAAAACAACTGGGCGCCGACCATGCACTGCAGATCACGGTCAACGCCGGTGGCGATCTGCGCAGCAACCACTGGCAGGGCATGCACGTCAGTCTGCGCCACCCAGCTGACCCGCAACAACTGCTGGGCTGTGTCATGAAAAACTGCGCTCTGGCCAGCAGCGCTGGTTACTTTACCGAAGCCGCGACGCAATTAAAGACAGAAAAGACCAGCGCTATCATAGCGCCACATTCTCGCGAGCCATTGGCGCTGCAACAGAGTGTTTCGGTATTTGCCGATAACTGCATGCTCGCCGACGCTCTGACAAAAATAGCATTGCTACATCCGCAGGCCGACAACCTGATACCGCAGCTGGGCGGCCAGCTGATACGCATCGATCAAAGCGGGCAGATGACACAAGGCCCTAGCCGAGCAGATAGCATTTAATTCACCAGCACCGACTATTAATTTATGGCCACCATTTCCGTCACCCTGCCGCCCTTGTTTCGTCGCAGCCTCTATACCATCACCGCGCTGAGCTGGTGCAGCGGTCTTGCCTTTTTCATCATGAACAATTGGATCACCATAGAAGGCGACTTTGGACCGGAGAAACACCCGCTGCAATTTCCCACCCTGCAGTTGCACGGCGCCAGCGCTTTTTTAATGATGATGTCGTTCGGTGCCATGCTCGCCGCGCACTTACCGGCCAGCTGGAGAAGCCAGCGCTCGCGCCAGATCGGCATTAGCCTGGCCAGTCTTATCGGGCTGCAGATGATCGGCGGCTATTGCCTCTACTACCTCAGCAATGAGGATATTCGCCAGTGGGTCAGTTGGTTTCATTTAAGTCTGGGAGCCAGCCTGCCACTGGTATTAGCCGCGCACGTGGTGATGGGGCGGCGCTCGAGACGCGCCCGCCGCAGCGCGATTAATAACGCCTAGGCAGCTTAAATATAAATAGCCGCACCCTTATCTTCGGGTTACTTTAAGGTCTACAACTTGGCTCTGGCGAGCGTCGGCGGCACGGCAGACAATTGTTTCCTTCCCTGCGCAACGGGCGAAGCGCTGCAAAAAATATGGGCGCTGACGACCTGAAATTCCCAAGCATTTAATCAACAAGTTCCGCATCATCGCACAGGCGTTAGCAGTGGGAGCCGCGCTTCACAGCTGATCCAGGGAAGCTTATCTGGTCCGGCTAGCCGCATCGGCCCAGGGTGGCCGAGAGACCTCACCGCCGAAGATATCCATATTATCCCCCCTCGGTATCAGCTCGGGGCGGCCCACCGCCGCGCCCCGCTCCACCGCACCAAGCCAGTCGCGCATTTTTGTCACCTGCCCGGGCAGCAACGCCGACAAATCCTCCTGCTCGTAAGGGTCCTGCTCCAGATTATAGAGAAAGCTGAAGCTGCGCTGGAGCACCTCTGGCAGAAACGGCAGCTTGCGAATCACCAGTAGCTTATAGGGCCAGTCGATCACCGCATCTGTATCGAAACTGCTTAGGACAAAAGGCTTGCTGCGCCCCTGGGGCTCCATCGCCAGCAACGGCAGTTTGTTTTCACCGTCGAGCCTCACGCCTGCCAGATCCAACTGGGCGGCGGCCGCCAGTGTCGGCAGCAGATCGTGAACAGAAACCGGGGCCTCAATGGTGCCGCCGCCCTCGATACGCCCGGGCCACCACAGGGCTGCCGGCACCCGAATACCGCCCTCATCCAACAGCCCCTTGGCGCCGGGCAATGGATGGTTGCTGCCAGCCGCTTCGCGCATGACCGGCAGCAAGCGCAGCATTAACGGCACCCCCGCCGGATCCTGAGAGCCATTGTCGCTGATAAAAACAATGAGGCTGTTGTGCAACATATCCTCCCCCTCCAGCGCCGCGATAATCGCACCTATGCCGCTATCCATTTCGCTCACCATGGCCGCATAGACCCTGCGCTGCTCATCGGCCAGGTGTCGATAGCGAGCAACAGCCTGCGCCGGTGCCTGCAGCGGTGTATGCGGCGCATTGTAGGGAACATAGAGAAACAGGGGTTTGCTGACGTCGCGGCTGATGATGGTATTGACGGCTTCCCGGCTGATCAGGTGCGTGCTGTAGCCAGACTCGTCCAGGTGTTCGCCGTTGCGCTGCCAGTCGACACCACCGGAAAAGACGTGATCAAAATAGCCTATGCCGCCATTGAGAAAACCGTAGAAATCATCAAAGCCGCGATGCTGAGGCCAGTAGGCCGAATCCTGTGCGCCCAGATGCCATTTGCCGGTCATCGCCGTGCGATAACCGCCGCGGCGAAAATACTCCGGCATCAAGACCTGATCCAGCGGCAGCCCGCCCTTGACCGCCTTGGAGATAGGCGAATCGATGCCCAGGCTGGTGGCAAAACGGCCCGTCAACAGGGCGGCACGGGTGGGCGTGCAGGTGGGGTAGGCGTAGAAGCGGTCCAGCTGCACACCGTCGCGGGCCAGTCGATCAATATTCGGCGTCTGAATTTCACTGCCGTGGTAACCGACATCCCCCCAACCCAGGTCATCGGCAACAATCACCACCACATGGGGCGGTGTGACAGAGGCACTGATTTCAGTCCCGGCCGGGCCTATTGCCTCTGCCGACGCCTGTGCAACCAGCGTCGGTGACATCAGCAGCAGTAAAAGTCGTAACAGCATGGGCTTACCTCAACAGGACTTAGGCTATAGAAGCGAGACAAATACCATACTTATAAATTAGTTGACTTGCAAAATATCTATGTTAATTTTTGCTTAAGTGCGAATTTATAGATTTGAAAGAATTCGATCAAGGCGCCGGACAGCCACTCGGGCAGGGGAGACACGGCCAGCCGGGCCCAGCACCACCAAGACGAGGCGGCTATGCACCTAGACCCCATGAAGGTAGAGACACTATGCAGGTAGACCCCAGTGATTTTCACGGCGTTTGGCAGCTTGAAGAATGGACGGTTACCCACAACCCCAGTCAACGCACTCGCCAACCCTACGGTGGCCATGTCAGTGGCCACCTGATTTACAGCCCGCAAAACTGGGTAGCGGCCACCCTGATGGAAACAGACCGGCAGCCGGTGGATCAGGACCGCCCGGCCCTACAGCAGATAAAACTGCAACTGCGAGAGGACCCAGAGGCGATAACCGCCGAAGCTCTGGACAAGGTCATACCCTACTACCTGGCGGCCTTTGGTTATGTGAGTTATTGCGGCCCCTTCAGGGTCACGGCAGACCAGGTTCACCACCAGGTACAGGAGGCCCTGATACCACAGTGGGTCGGAAGCACGCTCAGCCGAGGCTTTGAATTTGATGCCGATCGCAACCGCTTGATCCTCTCAGCGCTGCAGGGAGAAATGACCGACCAGCTGATTTGGCAGCGGCTGCGCAGATAACCATAAAACACAACAACAATAATAATCGGGAGCTTGCGCACCATGAACCGTCGATTAATCCAACTCAGCTGTCTGGCCTGTAGCACACTGGCTCTGGCCCCCTTGCACGCCGCCGTGCTCGAAGAGGTTATGGTCACCGCCCAAAAACGCAGCGAGAGCGTGCAGGACGTAGCCATCTCCATCAATGTTATTGGCGGCGACAAGCTCGAACGGGCTGACATTGGCAACCTAGAGGAGCTCACCCTCTATGTACCCAACTACTATCAAGCTCGCAGCGTGGTATCCGCCGAGGTCTATATTCGCGGTGTCGGCTCCTCATCCAACCCGGGGTTTGAACAATCGGTGGGCATGTTTGCCGACGGTGTTTATTGGGGGCGCTCCCTGCAGACCACCACCCCGATGTTTGACCTGGCCCGCATCGAAGTATTGAAGGGCCCGCAATCGATTTTGTTTGGCAAAAACACCATCGCCGGCGCTGTCAGCATGCACAGCCGACAACCAACCGACACGCTGGAGGGCCGCTTAACCGCTCTGACCGGTACCGATGGTCAGCGCAAGTCGGAGGCCGTGATTTCCGGACCGCTCAGCGACACCGTCAGTGCCAGGCTGGCGCTGCTGGGGCGCAACAGCGACGGTTATATCGACAACAGCTACGACAACAGTAGCGGACCCGCCAGTGACCAGTGGGGGCTGCGGGGTACTATCAACTGGCAGCCCAGTGCCGAACTGAGCGCCACACTGAAACTCGAACGCACCGACAATAAGGTGGCAGGCTCGCCCCACGTCATCATTCGCAACACCCAGGTGACGGGGCCGGGAGCCCCGCCCTTTTTCACCGACATCGACTCGGCACCGGTGCAATTGACCGGTGTTGATGACTCCGACCCCTACCAAACCAATATCGGCAACAGTGCCCCCCTGGGTGGCAGCGACCAGGCCTGGCTCACACATATCGACACCAGCACCAGCTCACTGCACCTGGACTACCAGTGGGGTGAGCACACACTCACCTCCATCACCGGTTATACCGCCTACAGCAACCGGCAAAACAACGACCTTGATATGACGCCGGCGAGCTTGATCGGCATAGTGGCTGAGCAGGATTTTGAGCAGTACAGTCAGGAGCTGCGCATTGTCTCTCCCGGCGGCGAGTCTTTCGACTATATCGCCGGACTCTATTTACAGCGCGCCAAAATCAACGCCGGACCCAACCAGGTCGGTTTCCAGTTATCGAGTATCGGCCTGCCAGCGCTGGCCGATGGCTTTCGCGACAGCGTATTTGACCAGAATACCGACACCGCCTCGGCGTTCTTGCAGGGCACATGGCAACTCGCCGAGCCGTTAGCCTTCAAGGCGGGCCTGCGCTACACCTACGAAAGCAAGGATGTATTTCGCTCGGTAAAGGTCTACGACCTAGACGGTCAGGCGCTGCTGCCCGGCGCCGACGACCTCGCACTGGATTTGTTCTGGCGCGACAAACAAAACACCGTGCCCTATGAGGTCACCGATAAGCGCACCGAGCATCAGCTGGCGCCGATGCTGGCGCTCGAGTGGAGTCTGCAGGAAGACACTCTGCTGTACGCCTCGATGACCCGCGGTTACAAGTCCGGCGGCTGGGATGCCATACATACCAATGGCGACGACCTGGAGGCTCTGGCGTTCGATGACGAAGAAGCGCTGGCCTATGAGCTCGGCTCTAAATCAACCTTTCTCGACAACCGCGCCACCCTCAACCTGGCGCTGTTTTATACCGAGATAGATAACCTGCAGGTCAGCATCTACGATGGTGCGGTGGGTTTTAATGTGAAGAATGCCGCCGCCGCTACCAGCCGAGGGCTGGAACTGGACGGCCGTCTGCGGCTCAGCGAAAAACTCATGCTGGCCGGCTCGGTGGCCTACCTGGACTACCGCTACGATGACTACAGCAATGCCCCCTGTACCCAGTCCCAGTTCAACGACCAGTTTCTGGCCAGCGGCAGCACCAAAGGCTGCGCTCAGGATTTAAGCGGGCGCGAAAGCGTCTATGCGCCAGAATGGACCGGCAGCTTCTCCGTCAACTACCGCACTCCAATCAGTACACAGCTAGCGATGGACATCACCCTAGACGCAAACTACCGCGGCGATCAGTACCTGGCCGCCGATCTCGAGCCCAGCCTCGAACAAAGTGGCTTCTGGAAACTCAATGCACGACTGGCTGTGGAACCCCTCAGCGGGCAGTGGCAGCTGGCATTGATCGGCAAAAACCTCACGGACAAAACCATCTACACCTTTGCCGGTGACGCGCCGCTGGGCAACGGCACATTCTTTGGCATCTCCGATGATATCGGTTCCTTCAATGCCATCCCCGCCGCCCCCCGCAGTATCGCGCTGGAATTCAGCTGGCTATTTCAATAGGAGCATCTTGCCATGACCGAGACAGTCAATTACGCCGGCGTCGAGCAACACAGCGCCGCCGCTCATAACAACGCCGGCAGCCGCCCTTTGCTGCGCCCGGAGCCCATTATCTGCGCTGACCAAATCGCCTATGTGCTGTTTGAGAAGCCCGAGCTGGAGCGCCAGGCAGAATTTTTGCAGGACTTCGGCATGGCTATCGCCGACACATCCGAGGCCGCTATTTATCTGCGCGGCCATGGCCCCAGCCCCTGGTTCTACGCCGCCTACCGCGGCAAAAAATCCCGTTATCTGGGGGCCGGCTTTGTCGTCAAGGACGCAGCGGATCTGCAGCGCATAGCCGAAGCCACCGGTTCCACCCCGGAACCGGTGGACGGTCCCGGCGGCGGCCAGCGAGTGCGCCTGCGCGACCCGGATGGTTTTATCGTCGACCTGGTCTACGGGCGCAGCAGCGTCGAAGCCCTGCCCTGTCGGCAGCAGACGCTCAAATTCAACAGCCCCTGGGAAAAAAACCGGGTCAATGAGCGCAGCAATACCGAGCTGGCCCCCTCGCCGCTGGAACGGCTCGGCCATGTGGTGCTGTCGGTGACCAATTTCAAAGCCTCAAGCCAGTGGTATATGCGACACCTGGGATTGATTGCCACCGATGTGCAGTGCGTTGCCGACGGCACACCGACGCTGGCCTTTATGCGCTGCGATCGCGGCCCTGTGCCCGCCGATCACCACACGGTGGTGCTGGCACAGAATGCCGTCGCCAAATATATGCACAGCGCCTACGAGACCCTCGACATCGACAGCATCGGCCAGGGCGCACAGTACCTGCACTGGCGGGGCTGGACGCATTTTTGGGGCATTGGCCGACACATACTCGGCAGCCAGCTGTTCGACTATTGGCTGGACCCCTGCGGCGACGAACTCGAGCACTATGCCGACGGCGACATGTACGACAATCGCTTTGTCACCCAGTACCACCTGTTCGACCGCGGCGGCCTGTGGGCCTGGGGTCATGACCTGCCGCCCGCGCCGAAACCCAGCCTGCTGCAAATTCTGAAGTTCCTGCTCGGCGGCAAGTCGAAACAGCTGCCCATGTCACTGCTTAAAAAAGCCGGTGCCGCCATGCGTTTGAAACCTCGGCCATGGCTGGATTAATGGCAACAGCGGGCCGACCTCGGCCCGACAATGGTTGATCACACTTCCAGCGCGGCCTTAAAATCACTGTCTACCAGCTTGCGCTGCCTGATCCGCTCGGTAGCCCGCTGCACGCTCGAATGTCGGTAGCCATCGATACCCAGCGCATAACCTGGCCGCGCCTTGAGACGCTGCCAGTAAGCCAAGACCAAGGGGCGCTGCGCCTCCCCCAGAAAGTAGTCGAACCAATCGGCCTCGCACAGACGCTCGAATATCACCATCCAGCTGACATCCGCCAGGCTAAACTGCTCGCCGCAGATCCAGGGCTGATGGCCCGCCAGATGCTGCTCAAGGGCATCAAGATGGTGACCCATATGCTCGCGGCCGCGCCCCAACTGCTTCATCAAGGGCGCCATTTTATGAAACTTCGCCAGGCCGTTGAGCTTTAGCAGGAGGAAAAGAAAAGGCCGGAACTTGATCCGGTGAAACAACAGACCCTCAAGAATTTTGGGCACGGCAATTTCTTCAACACCCGCGCAGAACAGTGGCGTCGTCAGCAGCGCCACGCAGTTGGCGGCGCTGGCCTCGATGTTGGTAAGCGGGTCATCCCCCTCGAGGGAGGCGCGACTCACCCAGTGTTGCATAAGGGCCCTATCGGCTTCACCCGGCGGCAGCAGCTGAGCCCCCTCGGGGCCCGCCTGCTCGGCGCAATAGGCGATAATATCGTGGGATTCGTAGATGGGGCGACCGCGGTGAAGCAGCACCGGCACCAGCCCCGAGGGATTAACCGCCAAAAAGTGGCGGCTGATCACCTCATAGGAGCCCGTTTCGATCAAATCGATATGATGCCCTTTAAAATCAATACCCAGCTCGACCAGGCAGACCCGCACTTTTTTCGAACACAGGGAGAGGGCGTTGTGGTACAGCTCATACTCCTGCTCATGGGGCAGAGCAATGTCCCTGTGGATACCCCCATCCATGGGGTGGGTTTTGCGGTGTTGTTTTTCCCAGCCGTACCAGCTGAGCAACAGTATTAGTGGGACGACGATCCACAAGATCACGGTCTATCTCCTCGGTTAGGGCCAGCACTAAGACGCCGGGCCGGACGGCACGGGCGCTGCCCGCAAACGGCCTTGCAGCTCACCCAAGTTTTTCGTTGACTTGCAAATTTAAAGCAAATATATTTTGCAGACAAGCAAATAATAACGATCAGCCACGGATCACTGCCCCATGGATCACTGCCCCACGACCACAACCTCCGCCACCCACGCGCCCCAGCTCGACGACAGCAGCCTCGATCTATTGTTTCGCCAGGCCCGCAGCTTCAACCGCTGGCAGGCAACACCGGTCAGCGATGAGCAACTGCAACAGCTGTATGCATTATTAAAAATGGGCCCGACCAGCATGAATTGCAGCCCCGCCCGCTTTACCTTTGTCCGCAGTGAAGCCGGCAAGGCGCAGCTGGCCTCAGCGGTATTCCCCAACAACGCCGACAAGGTCCGCGCGGCGCCGGTCGTGGCTATCATCGCCCAGGACCAGGCCTTTCACACACACATGGGTGAGCTCTTCCCGCATATGGATGTAGCGCCGCTGTTTGCCGGCAACCAAGACCTTGCCCACAGCACCGCCAGCCGCAACGCGGTGTTGCAGGGCGCCTACCTGATGCTGGCAGCCCGGGGCATGGGCCTGGACTGCGGCCCCATGTCGGGTTTTGACAATAACGCGGTCGACCAGCATTTTTTCGCCGACACGGAACTGCGCAGCAACTTTCTCTGCTGCCTGGGTTACGGCGAGCGAAATGCGCTGCAGCCGCGCCTGCCGCGCCTATCCTTCGAACAAGCCTGTAGCCTGGCCTGACCATGGCGCTGATCGAATCGCAAAGCGAGCAAGCACGCGGCCTAGAGGGCCTGCACCTCTACCATTTCGCCATGTCCAACTGCTCGCAACGGGTGCGCCTGGCACTGGCGGAAAAGGGTCTGGCCTGGACCAGTCATCACGTCAATATCGCCACGGGTGAACAACTGTCGGCAAGCTACCGTCGCATTCACCCAGCCGGGCTGGTTCCCGCGCTGGTTGACGACGGTCAGGTCATCATCGAGTCCAACGATATTATTGATTACCTCGACCAGCACTTCCCTGGCCCGGCCCTCGCCGCCACCGACTTGCATCAACGCCGGCGGCAACAGGCCTTGATGCAGCTGGCAGCAGAGCGGCAAGCAGCCATCAAGGTATTGAGCCATGAACTGCTGTTCAAGGGTTTTCGCAGCGTTAGCCAGGACGAAATTGATCGCCTGGGCGACGGCAACGCGGAGCTGCTCAGTTTTCTGCTCGACTACCGGGAAGATGGCGCCGCCTGGCAGCAGCGTGTGGCTACCGCCCGCGATGCCATGCACAGCAGCCTGGCCCAGCTGGAACAGCAACTGCGAGACACTCCCTACTTAAGCGGCGACGTCCCCTACTTAAGTGGCAACGCCTTCGGCCTGGCGGATATTTCCTGGATAGTAAATCTGTACCGCCTGGAACAATGCCGCTACGACCTGACGGCCTATCCGGCCCTGCAGAGCTGGTCGAAGAAAATACAGCAGCGCCCCAGTTTTTCCACAGCCATCAGCGAGTATCAGCCATGACCGATGTATTGATCGTAGGAATGGGCCCGGTGGGCGCCATGCTGGCGGCGCTGTTAGGCCGCGCGGGTGTGGCGGTCACCGTTGTTGAAAAAAACACCGAGGTCTACCCCCTGCCACGGGCAGCCCACCTCGACCACGAAACCATGCGCCTGCTCAACCTGGTCGGCGCGGCGGGTCCGGTGATCGAAACCTCCCGCCCCCTCGCCGGTTATGAATTTGTCAGCGCCAGTGAAAAGTTATTGTTTGGTTTCTACCCGCAGCAGGGCGACTCTCCCACCGATTTTGGCTGGAACAATTCTTTTCACCAACCGGTGATGGAACAGGCGCTGCGTGATGCAGTGGCCAGCCAGCCCAGCATCGACACCCGCCTGGGCGCCGAACTCACCGACCTTGAGGAACGCAATGATCATGTCCGCGCCACGGTTCGCCAGGGCGGATTGGAAGAGGTCATAACGGCTCGCTATGTCGTTGGCTGCGACGGCGCCAGCAGCCGGGTGCGCCGCTTTGCCGGAATCACCGTCGACGACCTCGGCTTCGACGAACCCTGGCTGGTGATCGATACCCTGCTGGAGGACCAGCACCACCCCTTCGGCAACATCGCCGTGCAGCGCTGTGACCCGCAGCGACCTATGTCCTCTATCCCCATGGGGCCGGGCCGCCACCGCTGGGAATTTATGCTGCGCCCCGGTGAGAATGCCGAGCAGATGCAACAGCCAAGCAGCATAGAGTCGTTACTGGCCAGCCAGATCGACCCCACTCTGGTGAAGGTCCAGCGCCATGCCGTCTATCATTTTCACGCGCTGTTTGCCGAACACTGGCGCCGCAACCGCGTCCTGCTGATCGGCGATGCCGCCCACCAGATGCCGCCCTTCGCCGGGCAGGGTTTGTGCTCAGGCATTCGTGACGCCGCCAATCTGGCCTGGAAGTTAAGCGCGGTGCTGGCGGGCAATGCGCACAGCAGTCTACTGGATAGCCTGCAGGCTGAACGCGAACCGCAGGTGCGCGGCATTACCGCGACGGCCATCGGCATGGGGCAGGCGGTATGCACCATGGACGCAGAAGTGGCGGCCCAGCGGGACCAGGATTTAACGGCGGTACCGCTGCCAGAGCGCAGCAACACCATTCCGCCACTCGAGCGAATACTGCAGAGCGGCACAACAGCGACCATTGCCGGATCGATTTTTCCGGAGCCCTGGCTGGCCCAGCAACCCCCGCGCCGGCTGGATGATGCGCTGGGTTATGTGCCGCTGCTGGTGCTGCGCGATGCGGCGCAATTGAGCGACTTGCACTGGCAACCGCTAGCGAGCGCCGTCGACCTGCAGCTGTGCGCCCTGCGCGATAGCCGCGACGCAACTACAGCAACTACAGCAACTACAGCAACTACAGCCAAAACAACGACCAGGCCGGTACAGCTACTGGCCGACAAGCAGGGCCTGGTCGCCGACCATCTGCAGCAGTACGCGGCGTTATTGGTAAGACCCGACCGGGTTATTTTTGACGCAGGCAGCATAGCGGAACTGCTGACACACTGGCATGACTACAGCGGCGCCATAAAAAAAACCGGCGCCCAGCAAGCTGTTGAAACCCTCTGAATTTCGACGCAGGCTAACGAAACATGGAACGAGAAATGACAGCAGGCTATCCCCTAGCCTCCTGCATTTCCGCCATGGAGGTCAGCGATTTCGTCAAAATTCACGACGGCCAGGTCGTTGTTCTCGTTGACGGATGGAGGCTGTGAGGAAAGAGAAAATTACACGAACATAGGATGCAGGGGCTAGAACAGCTCTGAGAGAGCTGTCGAGGATACCTTTTTCAGCAACCGGCTAGGGCTTATCCGGCCCCAGCAACATAGTAACCAACAGATCGGCGTGGGTATCGACGATATCCTGCTCGTGGGAATCGACACCGAACAGGCTCTGGCACTCTGGCGCGTGTGAAAATATGGTGGAAGCGGCGCCCACCATCATGTAATACCAGTGCACAAAAGCTCGGTCATCAAGGCCGAGGATTTCGCTAACCGGCGCCTTCATGGCGTCCGCCGTCGGCCGCACATGTTGATTAACCAGATAGTGAATACGCCAGCTATCCTGGCGCCCCTCCAGGCTCATCAGGCGGCTGAGTTCTGGGTGTTCGGCACTAAAGCGCACATAGAAACGCACGATAAAGGCGATGCGTTCACGGGCTGGAAGATCCTTGAGCATGGCCAGGCGCGGACTGATTTCCTCCTGCATTAAACCGAAGGTGATGTCGGCCACCGCCTTCCAGAGCGTTTCTTTGCTCTCAAAGTGATAGGCCAGCAAGCCCCGCTGAACCCCGGCGCTATTCTCGATATCGCGCACGGAAATACCGTCGTAGCCCTGCTCGGAAAAGAGCACGGTGGCCGCCTCCAAGAGCTTCGCCCGGGTAATTTCCGTGCGCCCCTGGGTACGGCGCTGGGCCTTGGCGGCGGGTTTTGCCTTGGCGGCGGGTTTTGCCTTGGCGGCGGGTTTTGCCTTGGCTTCGGGTTTGCTGTTGGTTTGTGTCATCTATGTCGCTGGCGTCGCATTCGGTGGAGGGCAAAATCAGCCGACGCTTGATCGGCCGCTGTTGATTGCTCATTTGGTTGGGCTGAATTATAGCGGAAGCCAGCGGCCTATCCCAGCCACAGATTCGTTGACTTACATATTTATATTGATAATATTTTGCACACATACAAATTTTATACGTAAATCGCTCTCCCAGACTCTGGGGATTGGCCCCAGAGTACTCCGAGCTCAACGACCCAGGTAAGCACCGTGAAGCTGATCAGTTTTGTAAAAAATAACACCGCCTCCTACGGCATTCTCGAGGGCGATGTCATCACCGATCTCGGCGCCCGTCTGGGCGAGCGCTACCCCGACCTGAAATCCCTGCTCGCCGCCGGAATGCCAGCGGCGCAGGAAATCGACGCCAGCGCCGACCACCAGCTCGCTGACGTCACACTGCTACCGGTCATCCCCAACCCGGGCGTGGTCTGGTGTGCCGGCATGAATACCCACAGCCACTATCTGGAAGCCAGGGAGCGCATGGGGTTGACGGAGGAACCCAAGACGCCAATGTTTTTCCTGCGCGCCACCAGCACCCTGGTCGCTTCGGGTCAGCCACTGGAAAAACCCTTGAAGGAACCGGCTTTCGACTACGAAGGCGAAATCGCGCTGATTATCGGCAAGCCCTGCCGCAATGTCAGCGAAGCCGAGGCGTTGGACTATGTTGCCGGTTACAGCTGTTTTAATGACGCCTCCGCGCGCCTCTACCAGGTCAGCAGTAACCAGCTGACGACCGGCAAGAACGCCTACCACAGCGGCGGCTTTGGTCCCTGCATGGCCACCGCCGACAGCGTCGACCTGAACAGCATGCAGCTGATTACCCGGGTCAACGGTGAGCAGCGCCAGACCATGAAACTCAATGACCTGATTTTTTCCTTCGCTCAGCTAATCTCGCACATCTCTGAAATAAATTGGCTGCAACCCGGGGATGTCATAGTCACAGGTTCCGCAGAGGGCATAGGCGCGCTGCGCGACCCGGCGGTATTCCTGGCGCCGGGAGACCGCGTTGAGGTGGAGGTGAGCGGTATCGGCACCTTGATCAACGAGGTGATGGAGCAGACGCTCTAGACATCATGCATTGACCCGCTCCTTTAAATTCCGGGCGGGTTCTCTAGGCTCTACAGGTCGTTGCTGTCCAGCAGCTCTGACGGGTTCTGTAACTCCACCATGCCCAGATAGCCCCCCATATCCTCTATGGCATCATGCACGCCATAACCCACAAGCCGTCTGGCCCTGGGCGACAGCTGCCTGGCCAGCGCTGGCGGCACCGCCAGGCAATTGTTTTCCTCCGTGCGCAACCAGCCCAGGCAGTAACTTTGATGTATGCCCCGGCGCCAAAAGTCTTTAACGCTATTGGTTCCCCCGGCGTGCAGGGTAGAGCCCAGGTAGATCACCGCCGAGCCGGCGGACATCTCGGCATAGGCAAGTTCATGTTCCTCGGGCTGTCGCCCTGGCTGCCATTGATGACTGCCCGGGGCTACCACCGTAGCGCCGTTGTCCCGGGTGAAATCGACCGTGGCGATAATCATCGCCAGCTCCAGCTGGGGGCGCTGTTTGGGCATATGAATCCAGATGTCTTCATCGCGGTGAAAAATCTGTCGCTCGGCACCTTCACCGCGGTCCATGACATGGGCCAGGTTAAGTATGTAATCGGCACAATTGGGCAGCAAAATTTCATCACACAACCCCAATAGCAGTGCATGGCACATCACCTGCTCGGCGTATAACGGTGACTTGCCCGCCATACCGGTGACATGGCGAGTGCGCTGGCCAAAGAAAAAGTCCAGCACCGGGTTAAGGTGCTGATGTGCTGGGTCTGCGGCTTCCAGTAGTGGTGTCAGTTCAACATTCAACGCCGCCACCAGGTCGTCATCCAGCAGGTCTTCAACAATCACCGCGCCGTCTTCCAGCAGCGCCGCCGCTATGGCCTCAGCAGATCGAGCGTTTTTAAAACGCTGTAAACTTGGCATGGTCTTTTCCTTTTTATTTTTATTTCTTATCACCCGCTGATGGCCAGATAACGTCCATCGACAGGGCCGATAATAGCTTGCTTTAAACCTGTGGCGCAGCGAGAAAAGGGTTCGCAGCCCCGTGTTAAATGCTGGTGAGCGGCTGACTAGGGCTGTCCATCACAGGTTTTAACACCCTCAGGTATTTGAAACCAATCCTGCTTCTCACTCAACCCAATATGCATGGTGGGATTTATGATTCGGGTGTCGGATAGATTACTGGGTTTAAGTTTTAATTTATTGGGATCACTGGGAACCTGCCACTGGTATTGACCGCACATGTGATGATGGTGTTGTGCTCGCGCAAGCGCAGTGCGACTAATAACGCCTAGGTCAAACACCATCTGGCCGACTAACCAATCGAGCTTCAGGGTAGAGCCGCAACTTTTTAAACCAGCGACATAGCCAGCTAAACTATTAAACCGCCTGACAGAGCAGAAACTTTCACGCACAGGCCAGAAAGCCCCTAACATCCACAGCACTCAGTAGACGTCGCGCACACGGGCCACCAAAAAATCCACCGCGGCTTTTATCTTCGGCACATTGTAGCGCTGTTTCTGATACAACAGAAAAATGCCAAAGTTTGGATCTAGAGTGGTGCTCACGACAGGCTCTAGATTCAACTCGATCAATTCACCTCGCTCTAGATACGGTTTTAATACCCAGCGAGGTAACATCACAATGCCCCGCCCCTGCACCGCCTTAGCAATTAACCAAGCGCCACGGTTACTGGTGGCTGCCACAGGCGGCGACACATCTTGCCACTGGCCTTGCAGCTCACAAATCCAAGGGGTGGGGCCATTCGGGGTTCGATAATAAAGCCCCTTGTGAGCACTGAGTTCCAGTGGCTGTTTAGGGTTGCCAAACTGTTCGAGGTAGGCCGCTGAAGCCGCCGGTATAAACTGGTTCCCCATCAGCTTAATCGCCACCACCCTTTCGTTAGGTGCATAACCCCCGCGAATGGCTATGTCGACATCATCGCGGCCAATGGCCGAGAGTTCATCGCTTAGGTGCACATCCAACACCACCTCTGGGTATAACTCACTGAACTCATCCAGCAACGGCAATAAAATGCGCTCGCCAAAACCCGCCATGGCACTGATATTCAGTTTACCCATGGGTTGTGTTTGGTAGGCGCGCACCGCCTCGTTGCTCTGCTCTAACTGCGCCAGCACATCACCCACCTGCTGGTAATACTCTTGGCCAATCTCGGTGAGTTTTACCACACGGGTAGAGCGCTTTAAGAGTATGGCGCCCAAGCTGTTTTCTAAATCGGAGACCCGCCGGGATACAGAAGAAGCCGGCACATTAAAAAAACGAGCCGCCTTGGTAAAGTTGCCAAATTCCACCACCTTCACAAAGTATTTCAACGCCTTTAATTGATCCAAGCTGCCCCCCTATACACATATCCAAATCTGATCAAAATGCAGTATTCATCAAAATAATTGTTATAAAGACAACAAAGAATAGCAATATAGGCGCTATTTACGCAGAAAAATAGGTGGCATGCTTCAAACCAGATCAAAACACCTCTAATAGCCTTTGGGCTCAATAGACAAACGGATACCTGCCAATGACCACCTACACCGCGATCAACCTTGTTAAACGCCCTTCAGGTGGCCCCATCACCAAAGCGCTCTTTGAAATCGTAGAAAAGGACATACCCAAGGCAGGGCCTGGCCAACTGCTGGTGAAACAAAACCACATGTCTCTGGACCCGGCCATGTTTGGCTGGATGAGCGCCGATACCAACAGCTACATCCCACCGGTTGGATTGGGCGAGGTGATGCGCAGCTCCGGCATAGGTGAAGTCGTTGAGAGTAACCACCCGGACTTTAAAGTGGGCGACCGCGTCATGGGCATGATGGGTTGGCAGCAATACTTTTTATCCGAAGGCCAAGGCCTAAACAAAGCCGATGCGCCCCTACCAGACGAAGCCGTTCTGTCGATCTTTGCACTGCCGGGCATCACCGCATCGCAGGGTTACTTTAACGTCGGCAAGCCGAAAAAAGGCGAGACCATTATTGTCACAGGCGCGGCGGGTTCTGTCGGTTCTATCGTTGGGCAGCTGGCAAAAGCCGACGGCCTTCGCGTGATAGGTGTAGTGGGTAACGACGAGAAAGCCGACTGGATCGTCAATACTCTGGGGTTTGATGCCGCGATTAACTACAAGTCTGACGCCCTAGACGCGCAACTTGCGCAAGCCGCTCCCGACGGCATCGATCTATTTTTTGAAAACACCGCCGGTCCCATTCAAAGCCTGATTGTTGATCGCATGAACGCCCATGGCCGTGTCATGGTCTGTGGTTTAATCGCCGACTACGCAAAAGAAGTGCCGTCACCGGGACCAAGCTGGGTGAGCGTACTCAAGCGACGTTTAACCATTCAGGGTTTCACCATGCCCGATCACTATCATCAGGTGCCGGAACTGATTGGCAAGCTAACCCCCTATGTGATGGAAGGAAAAATAAAACACCGCTCGCACATTTTAGATGGTTTAGAGTCGGCCATTGACGGTTTAAACATGTTCTTCACCGGTGAAAACAAGGGTAAGCTCATTGTTAAGCTTTAAGCCCTAACACTTATTAAGCACTGAGGAGCGTCAGCGCTGAGACTGATGCGCCTAAGCAGTAAAGTCTTACAGGCAACCATAAAAATATTGGACAAAATCAATGTTAGGTGAATCTCAAGTAGGCGTATAACCGAAAGTCACACAAAAGATACAGCAGTACTAATTTATGAATTCATTAGCAAACAGCATTACCGTATTGGTAGCAATAAGTCACATAGGATTTCTAATATTGGAGATGTTTTTTTGGAATCATCCAATAGGATATAAAATATTTTCAATGACGGCAGAGGTGGCCGAGTCATCTTCCGTTCTCGCGATGAACCAAGGGCTCTATAATGGTTTTCTCGCTGCCGGCCTATTTTGGGGGCTGTTCGCGAATCGCGTCGACGTCAAAACATTCTTTTTATGCTGCGTCCTTGTTGCGGGGATATTTGGTGGCATTACGGCAAAGACAAGCATTCTATTCACGCAAGGATTACCGGCACTCACTGCACTTATTTTGGTGTTAGCCGCTTCAAGGAAATCCACTCATTAATAATGGCCCGACTGCTATGCCTATGACTACTGCTCGACCACAACACCCATGGCTACTAAAAGTCAGCCACAATTACACTCTCCATGGTTAAACTATGTTGATCAAAACACACAACTTTTCAGCAAGCCAATTAGACCATTTTCGCGAGTGTCAAAGAGTCTCATTTTCAATTCTGCAAGCTGTGGCGGGTGAGATTAAAGGGGGGGAGACGGAAAAGGAGGTGACTCACGAGCTCGTAAAACGCTATCGGGCAGCGGGGGCTGACTCCTTTTTCCACCTACCCGTTGCACTGTTTGGCGAGCGCAGTGCGCTGCCCGGTGATTGGACGGTAGGACATTTTTTTCCCAAACGAAAAGTCCTTGAGCCGGGCATGAGTGTTATTCTTGATGCAGCGCCTTTGTTTTCGGGTTATCTGGTTGATACGTCTTTTAGCTTCTGTTTTGGTGAAAACGACGAGCATCGAGAAATGATGAAGCATTTGGCCCAATATCGAGAGTCCGTGCCAGAAGCCATTAACCGTGGTTTGAGTTTTAAAGCCGTTGCTGATCAGGTGCAGGCGAATATGCTTGCTGAGCAATACGAACCCGTACACCAAAAACATCCTGGCGAGGTTTTGGGGCATCGCGCCATCAAAACCCCCAAGCTTCCCATTCAATTGCGCCTACAGGGCTTCGACGCTATTTCACTCACTTGGTTTAAGCTCAAAGACAGTTTGGCCATGAGTGGTTTAGGGCGCAGAAGCCCTCTTTGGAATGGCCTAAAAAGTTCAGATCACTCCGCCCATGACGGTCTTTGGCTGGTTGAACCTCACGCGGGCCTGGGGTCGGTGGGCGCCAAGTGGGAAGAAATTTTAGTGATCGAAGATGGACAGGCGCGCTGGTTAGATTCAAATCCGCCCCATGTGCGCCAGTGGGCTTTGATTGCCGCCGGTGAGGATTATTCACCGGCGTCGTTGACGGTCAACTGAGTGTCTTCTGCTCGGGCAAAGAGGATTCCATTTACTCTTTCATTTTCCGGGTCATTTTATTTTGGGTTTACAGCTAGAAAACATGATAACTAAAATGTGTAACAAGGCGCTTAAATGAGGCAAAGCACTAGGTGCTTTGCCTCATAACTGAGCGTGGTTAACCCATTTTTATTTAACCACTATTCAGTTAACCGCGATAAAGTTAACCACAACCTCGTAAATACCAGTGTCGTAAATACCTGTTCCGTCAAACCCCTGTCGATGGACCGCCGCTGCTCGCTACTGTTTTATCTCGGTAACTTTTTTCTAGGGTCCTTCCTACCTAGCACCTCTGTACCTAGCACCTAGTACCTCTGTACCTAGTACCTGCGACATATCACCCACTGCATTTAAGGCTGCGCCACCGAACGTATTAACGCTGTGGATAATTTTACCGAGCTGGCAACACTTTCCAACGAAATACGCTCGTTGGTGCCATGAATGGCTTTTGTGTGTGACATGGGCAAGCTGAACGGGTGAAAACGATAGATGTTCGGCGCCAAGGTTTGGTAATGCGGGCTGTCGGTGGTGGCCGTTAACATGCCGGGGGCAACCAAAGTATTGGGCAGTACTGACTCAATAGCCGTTTTCACCTTGTCGTAACCGTGACCGTGTATGTCTGCGACCGGTGGGCTTTTCTTCCAGCTTTGCGATTCGATGCTGATGCTCGGGTCGTCAATCAAAGCAGTGACATCCTCAACCAGCTGCTCGGGGCTATAACCCGGCAGCAAGCGGAAATTCACCTTTGCCTCAGCCTTTTGTGAAATCACGTTCTCTTTTATACCCGCGGAGAACATGGTCACCGCGGTGGTCGAGCGCACCTGGGCGTTGGTCACTGGATCGCGGCTCATCATGGCCGTCAGTACCGGTGAGGTGAGCCACTGGTTGCTCATCAACCAGCCCTGCACACCGCCTATGTGATCGCCCATGACTTTCAGCATGTCGGTCATAGGCGGAACCAACTGCGGCTCAAACGGGTTTTCATGCAGTAGCGTGACGGCTCTAGAAAGGTTTACCACCGCGTTATTCTCAACCGGCATGGAAGAGTGACCGCCGTCGCCCTCAGCCTTCAGAGTTAAGGTCACGTAGGTCTTTTCCGCCAGCCCAATCATCGCCATCGACTGGTCAGGCAACATGGGATTGTCCTCTACCACCAGACCGCCCTCAGCGATCATAAACTCCAGCTCAATATTTTGGGCGGCCAAGTATTTAGCTATATTGGCGGCACCTTCGTCCCCGCCGATTTCTTCATCGTGTGCCAGTGAGAAAATAAGCGTACGTTCGGGTGTAAAACCGCTCAACAATAAAGACTCCAGCGCTTCCATGGTTGCTATCACCGAGGCTTTATCGTCGATAGCGCCACGCCCCCACAGGTAACCGTCGGCCACCACACCGGAGAAGGGTGCGTGGCTCCATTCGTCTTCCGTGCCAGGTTCAACCGGCACCACATCGTAGTGGGAATCGAGCAACACCGGCTTCAGAGTGTTATCTGTCCCGGGCAAGGTGATCACCAAGCTGTAGTCGGCAATAACATCAACCCGCAGCTGAGAGAAAACCGTCGGATAACGCTCGCTGAGAAACGACTTAAATTCGTCAAAAGCCGTGTAATCAATACTGGTTCGGTCTTGCTGGCTCACGGTTTCAATGCGTATGGCCGCTGCCAGACTCTCAACGGCATGCTCGTTAGCTTTTACTGGCAAACTTAAGGCCGTTAAGAGTGCCAGGGCTGACAAGCCAAAACCCGAATTTATCTTCATACCGTGACTCCGCACATGATTGCGCTGTATCTATTATTATTGATTGGCTAGCTAAACATTTTTGCGCTTGGCTGAGAAGCGCTGGGGTGCTTCAATG